>Ga0316602_10000008_pt1 | contig 253360 bp, 224 predicted proteins | sample OWC_soil_day10_C_FD_203103 | JGI IMG/M metagenome (GOLD analysis project Ga0316602, IMG submission 203103) | Wetland soil microbial communities from Old Woman Creek delta, Ohio, United States - OWC_soil_day10_CT | ecosystem: Environmental > Terrestrial > Soil > Wetlands | place: USA: Ohio...
TACGTAACCGCAAGGAGCGTCCTAGGGCAAAACTGGTGATTGGGGCTAAGTCGTAACAAGGTAGCCGTACCGGAAGGTGCGGCTGGAACACCTCCTTTCTGGAGACGCCTTTGTCACGAAAGCAATATGAATGGAAAACGGTACAGGAAAACTTGTGCTTTCCGAAAGTTCTTTTTTATTATTATATCCATTCCAATAGTTAAGATATACACAAAGCACCGGTGATTTAGTTCATCGGTGCTTTTTTTTAGTGATTTTTCGACGATAAATTAGTCGCTAACAATTATATTCTTTACTTTTGGGTATTGTATATTTAAACTTAATCTCCATGAATAACTTGATTGAATTAAAATTTGATTCGCCAGCTCACGGCGGTTTCTATATCTTCGAGGAAGGAAGACAATTAGCAGAACTAGAATTTTCGATGAATGGTAAGACCATAACGGCTTATCATACTGGTGTTCGGGCTGAATTGGAAGGGCAGGGAATAGCTGGAAGGTTGTTTAATGCCTTGGTGTCTTATGCGAGGGATAATGAATACAAGATTGTTCCGACTTGTTCTTATATACTGGCAAAATTCTCTAAGAATCACGAAGAGTTTGCCGATGTGTGGGAGTGATAGAAAGAAGCTGCCTCAAAAGGAACACTAATTGCGAAAAGTTTATCTTGGATAAATATTTCTCTGTATAGTAATTTTTTCACGCAGAGCTTTTAAATTTTTCTTTGCGATCTTAGCATTCATTGCCTTCTGCGTGGAATTACAATTTCATTATTCCCATTTATGGAACTTCACGTTCAAATAATGGGTGGTGATATGCGGAATTTGCATTCAAATGTACTTCAGAGACACTTCCGTGTCATTAGCGATATTTCTCTTCTATGTCGTCTTGCAGCATGCTCAGGTAAGAAGCATAGCGGCTTTCACTGATATGATGTTCTTCCACCGCTTGTCTCACAGCACATCCCGGTTCTTGGAGATGCAGGCAGTTGTGAAACCGGCAATTTTCTGCATATTTGAAAATGTCAGGGAAGAAATGATATATTTCTTCTCTCTCCATGTCAATGGTCCCGAATCCTTTTATTCCTGGAGTATCAATAATGTATCCTCCTTCGGGAAGTTCAATCATTTCGGAGAAAGTGGTTGTGTGCATCCCTTTGTTGTGGGAAGAAGATATTGCTCCTGTTTTCAGATCTGCTTCGGGCACGAGCAGGTTGATGAGTGTGGACTTGCCAACGCCTGAATTTCCTGATAAAAGAGTGATCTGGTCTTTCAGTAACTCCCTCAGTTTATCAATACCTTCATTGGTTCGAGCAGAAATTTTCAAACAGGGATATCCGATTTGTTGATAAAGCGCAACCAGTGCGTCCACATAGTCCAACGTTTCGGCATCGTAGGCATCCACCTTGTTGATGACGATGGTTGCAGGCACGCGATAGGCTTCTGCCGAGGCGAGGAAGCGGTCGATGAATGTGGTGGATGTGGTGGGATAGTTGGCTGTCACAATCAGTAGCACGCGGTCGAGATTGGCTGCAATGATGTGTGATTGCTTTGATAGATTGGATGAGCGGCGGATGATGTAGTTTTTACGGTTTTCGATTTCCGTGATAAAAGCCGCTGTGCCTTCGTTGTTGAGCAAAATCTTTACACGATCGCCCACCGTGACAGGATTGGTGCTTCGAATGCCTTTCAATCGAAAATTACCTTTTACTTTGCATTCGATTTCTGAGTCATCTGTTTTCACCAGATACCAACTCCCTGTGTTTTTAATCACTAAACCGTTCTTCTCCATTTTGTTTTGCTTCGATACAAAATAGGAGAACATTTTCCGCCATAAATACGGGGAAAGTGTTCTCCCAAATCATATGCAATAGATTTTTTCAGACAGTCAGAATTTCTTTTTCTTTGGCTGCAAAAATTTCATCTACCCGTTTGATGAATTTGTCGTGAATTTTTTGGACTTCACCTTCGGCATCTTTTGCAAGATCTTCGGCTACCCCATCTTTCACCGATTTTTTGATCGCATCGATAGCGTCACGGCGTGCATTGCGAACACTGATTTTCGCATCTTCAGCCTCTTGCTTGGATTGTTTTACGAGAGCCTTACGTCTATCTTCGGTTAAAGGGGGAATTCCCAAACGAATGATCTCGCCGTTGTTTTCGGGAGTGATTCCTACTTCAGAATCAATAATTGCTTTTTCGATGTCTCTCAAGAGGCCTTTTTCCCATGGTTGGATGATAATTGTTTTGGCATCAGGGGTGTTGACGGAAGCCACGCTCGCAAGAGGAGTTAGTGAACCGTAATAATTTACACGAATGCCATCTAAAATCTTAGGGTTGGCTTTTCCTGCACGGATATGAGCCAACGATTCTTCAAGAAATTCTACCGCCGACTGCATTTTGTCGGAAGCATTTTTTTTGATTTTACTTAAATCTTCCATTCTGAGTTTGAAAATTAAAATATACTGATTGTTTATTATTTTCCTTCTTAAACGTGGACATAGGTTCCGATAGCTTCGCCGCTTATTACCTTTTTTAGATTGCCCGGAGTGTCCATGTCAAATACAATTATCGGCAGGTTGTTTTCCTTGCACATGGTGGTGGCCGTCAGATCCATCACTTTGAGGCCCCGGTTGTATATTTCGTCGAATGAAATGGTCTCGAACTTCACCGCATCTGGATTTTTTTCCGGGTCGGAATCATAGATACCGTCCACGCGGGTTCCTTTTAGCATCACATCGGCTTCTACTTCTATTCCGCGGAGGGAAGAACCTGTGTCTGTGGTGAAGAAAGGGTTGCCTGTTCCTGCCGAAAGAATTGCCACTTCGTCATTTTCCATAGCCTCGATGGCTTTCCATTTGGAATAAAACTCTCCGATGGGCTCCATCCGAATAGCTGTAAGCACGCGGGCTTTTTGTCCAATAGAAACAAGTGCGGAGCTTAAAGCCAAGCTATTGATGACGGTCGCCAGCATTCCCATTTGGTCTCCTTTGACGCGGTCGAAGCCTTTGTTGGCACCCGAAAGTCCCCTGAAAATATTCCCACCACCAATGACAATCGCAATTTGAACTCCCAAATCTGCAATGTCTTTTATTTGTTGCGCATATTCGGACAATCGAACTTCGTCGATTCCCGATTGTTTGTTGCCCATCAGCGATTCGCCGCTGAGCTTCAAGAGGATTCTTTTGAATTTAGCCATTGGGTATTGAATAGAAATTTTAATTTTGTTTTCGAACAACAAATCTACTATATTTTTTGATATTATTCAAGCTTATCTTGAAACCTTGTAACCCTGTGATTGTGTGATTCAGTGAACTTGGTCACTTGTTTTCTGGTTCATTCGCCTTAGTGTCGTGGTGCATAATAGATGACACACACGCCAAGAAGCACAATAAGAGCCCCGATAATGTCGTATTTGTCGGGGACAAATTTGTCGAATAGCATTGCCCACAAGATAGACATTACCACGAAAATGCCACCATAAGTGGCATATACCCGCCCAAAGTTTGCTGTTTGCCAAGTGGCTACAATGCCATAGAATGCCAAAATGAGTCCTCCCAAAACGGCAAACCACCAGGGTTTATCGCATTTTAGTGATAGCCATATGAGGTAACCTCCGCCGATTTCGCAGATGCCGGCCAGAAAAAAAACAGCAAGGGATTGGAGGATATACATTTGCGATAAATTTTAAAATTCAAATTATAATTGAGAATGGTTGCCCGTATAATAATTGTAGTCTTTCAAAAAGGTTGTAATCATCTGGGAATTGGTCACGAATGGATTTGTCGCATTCATAATCGAAAGAATCTTGTCCGCAATTTTTTGTAGGAGAATGGTGTTCTTGTTCTTCTCTGCCAACTCCATGTTTTCCTTTACAATCCGGATGTCGTTGTCAGAAAAAAGCATTATTTGGTTTCTGGCAAAACAGGGTTGGTAATTGTCTTGGATGTCCATCAGGATGGTATGGGACAGGTTGTATTTTGATTTTTCCGAAATCACGGCTGTGCCTGCCGCAAGGTCGCCCAAACGGCGGGTGTGCTTGTTGAATACCATCGACAGGATGCCAGGGATGGGAGTGAGGTATATATCTACAATGGAAAAAATCCAACGGATGAAATAATCCAGGAATCCGGATTGGTAGCCGTCTATTTTCACCACCTTGATTTTTAATAGCATTTTGCCAAATGTACGTCCGTCAAGTAATGTTTCACAAACTAGGCTGTAGAACACAAAAGGAAGTATCAATAGAATGTATATCGCCGTTTTATAATTGTATGCTTCGGCTAGAATGTTATCGAAAAGGAAGAAAATCAATATCATGTAGGCGATTCTAATCAATAAATCGGCAAGAAAAGCCAGCATTCGTTCCCCTACGGAAGCCGGAGTGAAAAATAATTGTATGTTTTGAGTCGTATTTATATGTAAATTTGACATATTTTTTATATTTGTAAACAGATTATGAGAGAAATTGCATTTATAAAACAAAATAAGCAGAAATGGATAGAGCTGGAGGGACTTATCCAGGTGCAGGAGAACCGCAATCCGGACGAATTGGCCCAGGCTTATATCCGGTTGTTGAATGATTTGTCCTATAGTCAAACATATTACCCCAAAAGCAAAACCACAGAATACTTGAATAGCCTTGTTGCGCAAATATATAGAAAAATATACAAAACCAAGCGATTAGAGAGAAACAGATTGGCCAAGTTTTTTGCGGACGAAATTCCGCAATTGGTCTATACCTACCGGAAAGAGTTGATTTTTGCTTTTGCCTTATTTTTGTTTTTTACTTTTGTCGGGGCTGTTTCGGCTGCTTACGACGACCGTTTTGTGAGGGTGATAATGGGAGACGACTACGTGAACCAAACATTGGAAAACATCAAAAACGGTGATCCGATGGCAGTATATAAATCGGCAGGTTCGATGGATATGTTTATGGGCATCACATTTAACAACATTTGGGTTGCCATGCGGGCATATATGTATGGAATCACTGCAGGTGTGCTCACTTTTATGGTGTCGATGAGTAATGGCATCATGCTTGGCTCGTTTCAATATTTTTGTTACGAACAAGGTGTTTTGCAGGAATCCCTTCGTGCGCTTTGGCTTCACGGTGCCATGGAAATTTTCAGTATTGTGATTGCAAGCATGTGTGGTTTCATTTTGGGGAATTCATGGTTGTTTCCGGGGACTTATTCGCGGAAGCATTCGTTCGTGATAGGAGCAAGGGATAGCGCAAAAATCCTCATCAGCATTTTGCCTTTCTTTGTGATTGCTGGTTCGATAGAAGGTTTTGTTACCCGGTATTCCAACACAATGCCAGTCTGGCTGAATATTTTTATCATTGTGGTTACGCTCTCATTTATGTGTTTTTATTATTTGATCTATCCGTTTCTTAAACATAAAAAAGGTAGTTATGCCAAATTTCCAGCTTTACAAACAACGGAGATTTAATGATTTCCTGAATGATACTACACAGTTTTTCCGCCAGTTTGGGAAAGATTATTTCAAAAAATTCTTTCTTATTAATGGAGGCATAATTTTACTCGTGTGCGTTCTCTTCTATTTTGCGATGAGGTACTTCCTTGTTAACTGGCCATTTGGAAAGCTACATCAAGATGTGGCTTCCGAAATTGGAGGAGGCTGGCTCTCGGTGGTTGTTTTAGTCTTGCTGGCTCTTGCGATTGGATTTACTTATACAGTATTCAGTTTTGGTTTGCCAAATGTTTATTTTGATAATTTGGCTGGAAATGAAGCAAATGAAGAAATATCTCCGTCCCTTATTTTAAAAGGAATTGGAGATATCGCCGGAGACTTGCTTCTCTTCTTGGTTATTTCCATATTCACGTTTTTGCCAATCTACATATTATTGGCCATTGTGAGCAAATTTTTGATGCCTTTTGTTATCGGATATTTTATTTTGGTCCTAGGTGTTTGTTTTATATTGACGTGGTTCAATTTGTCGTTAATTATTTATCTAAGAGATTATTACTCGGGTTACTTTGAATCACTTGGTAATGCATGGAATATGATAATCCGGAACTTTGGACACATTATAGGAGCAAATGCCGTTCTTTTTGTGATTCTCTATATTCTCCAAATGCTTGTTACTTTGCTTCCGACTCTCATCGCAACTGTGTTTTATATTGCTTCGGGGAAAAACTCGTTTGCGGATCATTTCCCTCCGCTTTTAAGCATGGTGTATATACTGATTATTATCAGTGCAAGTTTTTTGAATAATGTGTTTTTTGTACAGCAGTTTCTGATTTATTTTAGTTCAGTGGAAAAAACAGAAAATATTCAGGCAATCAGTGATTTAGATTTAATCGGAGAACATGAGGATTAGACTGATATACTTATTTTTCGTTTGCCTGGTTCATGGAGTTGCAGTGGGTGAAAACATGCAAGACAGTGTTGTTCCTGCCAATATTAAGGAAATAATGGCAACAGGCGTACATACCCCCTACCTGGAAAAAATGGACCAATTGCTGAAGGCAGTTCCATCAGATGCCTCGTGCCGTGATGTGAAAGGGGTTGATCCGACCTTTAAGAAAAAATACCTTCAAGATAGTGAATTTGATTATGGCAGGAAAGAAGGAGGAGGCTCTTTTTGGAAATCCTTGAAAAAAACTATCGAGAAATTTCTCAGGGGGCTTTTTGGACTGAGCCCGGATATTTCGCCTAATTTTCTCCCGATTTTGATGAAAATTCTTAGCGGTCTTGTCATTCTCGTTGTGATCTATTTTGGGGTGCGGATATATCTTAACCACAAAGGGAAATGGTTTCTGGAAAATAAAAATAATACTCTTGAAATCGATGTGCACGATATGGAGCAATTGATTCAATTGGCCGATTTCGCTTCACTGATTGCAGGCGCCGAAAAAGAAAGCAATACCCGCTTGAGCATCCGTTATTATTATTTGTGGCTGCTTAAGAAATTGAAAGATGGCAGCATCATCGAATGGTTGCCTGACAAGACCAATTCGGACTATCTCTACGAAATAAAAAATGCGGATGTGAAAAATCAGTTCTCTCATCTTTCTTACCTCTACGAATATATATGGTATGGCGAATTTTCGATCAATGATCGGGAATACCAAGAGGCCAAAGCTGCTTTCGAAAACTTTTTGCGAAAGGAGGTGAGACGTGGGTAAGGCTATGAAATTCTACCTGTTGGCGGTGGTTGCCGTGGTGTTAATCATCTTTCTGATCGACAGCATAAAGATAAAGCCAGTGGATTGGGAACAAAGGTATTCGCTCGATACAAAAAATCCTTACGACTTGTATGTGTTCAATGCCGAGATCAAAAACTTTGTCAACTCCCGAAAAATTGAAAGGGAATGGTTGTCACCTTACGAGCGCCTTGAAGACCAGGATCAGCAATCGAATTATTTGATAATAGATAAGAATATGCACGGCCTGAGCGATACCATATTGCTTGGAGAGGTGGCCAAAGGAAGCAACTTATTTATAAGTAGCGAGAATATTTTTGCAGGGTTCGTCGCTAAGTTGAAAGTAAAATACGCCAACATCGACCCGGACATGCTGCTTGACGAGCAGAAGACCAATTACCTCGTGCTTTCATTGACAAATAAGACTTGGGGACAGAAAAAATACAAGATGGAACCCGTGAACAATTCTTTTTCGTTTGTGGAAATGGATTCTGCCACAACCACTATCCTTGGCACACAAAAGAAAGCCGATGGAAAAGTGTCTCCGAACTTCATCCGCGTGAAGTATGGCAAGGGGTATATTTACCTGCACAACCATCCACAGGTTTTCACGAATATGGAACTGCTGGAGCAGAATGGTTCCACCGAATATGTTGCCAACCTATTGTCGTATCTACCCAAAGATCTGCCTTTGGTGTGGTTTGTAAACGGGCAAACATCCAATTACGGCGCACCGGAAGAAAAAACGCCCCTGTCCATCGTATTTCAATATCCGGCATTGCGTATTGCCTGGTTGATTCTTATCTATGGGCTATTGCTGTTTGTTATTTTTCACATCAAGCGTCGCCAGCGGGTGATTCCCGTTGTGCAACCATTGAGGAACACCACCATTGAGTTTGTGCAGACCATTGGAAACCTCTATTTCCAGGAAGAGAGCGCAACGGAAATTGTGGATAAGAAGATCACTTATTTCTTGGATAAAATCCGGACCCGGTACTACCTCGATACTTCGAAACTGGATGAACGCTTTGCCCTAAAATTGCAATTGAAATCGGGCAAAGATGCTCTCCTGATCGAGAAAATCATGAAACAGATTTACCAATTCAGAAGATTGAAATCGGCGGTGCCGGAGGATTTGGTAAAATTGAACGATTTAATAGAAAAGTTTTGGGAGAAATAAATAACTTGTAATCAGTTGATGTAAAAAAATAAAAATATGGAAAACGAGCTAAACGAACCAACAGGCATACATTTCGAATCGCGTATTGATATGGGCGAGTTGTCCCAAAGCATGGATTCAATCAGGACTGAATTGAAGAAAGTGATTGTTGGACAAGACAAAGTGATCGATTATTTGTTGGCGGCCCTGCTTGCGAATGGGCATGTGCTGCTGGAAGGTGTGCCTGGAGTTGCCAAAACGATGGCAGTGAAGTTGCTTGCCAAAACGCTTGACCTGAAATTCAGCCGGATACAATTCACGCCCGACTTGATGCCTGCCGATATTTTGGGGACATCCGTTTTCGACTTGAAAAAGACAGAATTCGAGTTTCATCCCGGACCTGTTTTTGCCAACCTGGTGCTCATCGACGAGGTCAACCGCGCCCCGGCCAAAACGCAAGCCGCGCTCTTTGAGGTGATGGACGAACGCCAAATCACCATCGACGGGAAAACCTATGTCATGGAAACTCCTTTTCTGGTGATGGCAACCCAGAATCCGGTGGAGCAGGAGGGAACGTATCGCTTGCCTGAAGCGCAGCTCGACCGTTTTATGTTCAAGGTCGTGATTGATTATCCGGCATTGGAAGATGAATTTGAAATTATCCGCCGGGAACACGAAGCAGTGCATGGCGACAAGACGGTGGACGTGAAAAGGGTGGTTGACGGAGCCAAGCTTTCGGAATACAAAACCCTTGTCAGGGGCATAGTTGTGGAGAAAAACCTGATCGAGTACATTGCCCGTATTGTGCAGAACACGCGCGAAAATCCGTTCCTCTACCTGGGTGCATCGCCTCGCGCATCGCTTGCGATATTGAATGCTTCGAAAGGATTTGCAGCCTTGCGTGGCCGTGATTTTGTAACGCCCGATGACATCAAGGATTCGGCCGTTGTGGTGCTACAACACCGCATTATTGTCTCTCCCGAGAAAGAGATGGAAGGGGTGAGGGCGGAAGAGATTGTGAAGCAAATTATCGATTCGGTTGATGTGCCACGCTAAATGAAACTAATCAAATCGTTATATATCAATTACCTGTTTTTCTATATCCTGATGGGTATAGGAGGGCTGTTTCTTGTGTCGTTTTTTTTGAAACGGCTCTATCCTGTTGCGTTGGTTGTTTTGGCCGCCTTTCTTGTTGTCACCCTTGTGGATATTTTTATCCTTTTTGCCGTGAAGAAAGGCGTGGATGCGGACAGAATTCTGCCCGACAGGCTTTCGAACGGTGATGAAAACCCGATCCGCATTCGTTTTCTGAATCGCTATCCCTTGGCTGTGCTACTCAATGTGATTGACGAGATTCCATTTCAATTTCAAAAGCGGGATTTCAACTTCAATGTGAAACTTGCGCCGAAAGAGAGGCGCGAAATGGAATATCTCCTGCGCCCAACCGAACGGGGAGAATACCTCTTCGGGAAACTGAACGTGTATGCGCAAACCATTCTCAAACTCACATCCAGAAGATACATTTTCTCTGAAAACAAAAACGTTGCTACCTATCCGTCGTTTATCCAGTTGCGGAAATACGACATGATGGCTTTTTCGCACAATCTTTCCGAATTTGGGTTGAAACGGATCCGCCGAATTGGCCACACCATGGAGTTTGAGCAAATCAAAGAGTATGTCCAGGGCGATGATGTGCGTACAATCAACTGGAAAGCCACTTTGAAACGGAATGCGCTCATGGTAAACCAATATCAGGATGAAAAATCGCAATACGTTTATCAGGTGATCGACACCGGCCGTTCGATGCAGATGCCGTTTGGCGGATTGAGCCTGCTCGACTATTCGGTAAACTCGGCTCTGGCGTTGAGCAACATCGTCTTGAAAAAAAATGACAAAGCCGGCATGTTCACTTTCTCCAGAAAAGTGGAAAACTACGTTCCCGCCGACCGCCGTTCTGCCCAAATGGAAAAGCTGATGGGCTCGCTCTACCGCATCCGCACCGACTTCAAGGAGAGCGACTATAGCCGCCTGTTTGTGGAGGTGAAGCAATCGGTGAAGCAGCGGAGTTTGCTGATGCTTTACACGAACTTCGAAACGATGGATTCGCTCCGCCGCCAGTTGCCTTATCTGAAAAATATTGCCAAATACCACCTGTTGATAGTCATCTTCTTCGACAATTCCGAATTAAACCAATTGATAGATAGGCCAGCCAACGATGTCCGTGAGGTGTTTGACAAAGTGGTGGCCGAAAAGTTTGCCTTCGAAAAACGGTTGGTTGTGAACGAACTGAGAAAGCACGGCATCCAGTCGATCTTGACGCAACCCGAAAACTTGACCTTGGCTTCGATCAATAAATATTTGGAGTTGAAAGCGAGGGGCATGATATAGCTGGCGATGGATGTGGGTGGAGGCCGGTTTTTGTATTCTTCGTTGTAGCCCTACGCTACCCTCAAACATAGCTGCGGAGGCCGCCGTACCTCTACGCTAGCCTCCCGCAGCTTGCAGGAGGTCGTCGTATCCCTACGCCGCTAACATTCATTTATGCAGGAGGTTGCCGTAGAGTTTTCTGTTAACATTCTTTTATGCAGGGGCGCACCGTAGGCCTACGCCGACTTGCCGCAAGCTTGCAGGAGGTTGTCGTAGGCAAAATCCATGCTCCTGCAAGAAAGTAATGGGTCGTCGTTTGTAAACGATAACGTGAGTTTGATGAATGAAAAAAACAATAATCCCCTTCGCCTAGGGGGGGGCTATGCCACCAAGGGCGCAAACGAAGTGCAGAGGAGTCGCTGGGGCTTATCCTCTGTAGTTTTTTCGTCCTAGAGATTTAAAGAAAGTTGTAGGGATGGATAATGATTAGTAGTGCTAGAAGTAAGCTGGGATATTTTAGAGTCAATCCTATTTTGCATCTCGGAGTTTGTTATGCTATCTTTCAACTTAATATTCGATAAAAGTGCTTCGTAAACGGCATTTCTATTATCTTCCTTTGCACCTACATGATAAAAATGCTCTTTTGTAGAGATATTGCAATCTTTCCAAACAGAGAAAACGTACTCATTTACTCTATACTTATTGCTAAGCCAGGTTGACAAAATAAATTTTGCATTTGATTCTATTAAACCACCTTTTAGATAAATTTCATCTTCTTCCGTCCAAGAATCAAAATAGTCAACATGTCGTCCAATATAAGGTGGATCTGAATAAACAAAATCATCAGATGACAGTTCTGATAAAGTAACCCTAAAGTCTTGATTTTTGAAGGTATAATCTCCACGGTCAATTATTTCTGAAATATAATCAACCTGGTTTGTGATTTTTGTGACGAGAGATTGCGCGAAGCGGTTTGGCTTTTTACAAAATGGGACGTTAAAACCTCCTCCTTTGTTAAATCTCATCATACCATTAAAACATGATCGGCTTAAAAAAATGAAATCCAAAGAATCGCCATTAGAATTAAATCGTTTGCGCACCTCATAATAATGCTCACCCTTAGTTTGGAGCAATTTGTCACCTTCTTCAATTAAATGATGTTTCACAATTGCAGAAGTGATAGTCTTATTTTGTATCCCTTTGTATAGATTTATTAAATGAGGATTACTGTCACATAAAAGAGCCCTGGCTGGCATTACATTAAATGCAACAACGCCTGTACCCATAAATGGTTCTACCCATCTTGAGTAATCAATATCTTTAACGTTAGACGAAATCCAATCGACAAGCTTGGTTTTTATTCCTTGCGATTTTATGGGTGGGACAAAAATCTTTTTCATTTAGTCTTTCTTTTTGCTCCTTTTGCAACTACTTTGTCAAATAAATCTGTTTGTCCTTTGAATTCAAGAAAATCCCAAATATTTGTAATGGTTACACGTTCTCCATTTTTCATCATCGAAGCGGAACCATAATTCATCCAATATTCGTCAAACCAAGTTCAAACCAAGTTTCTCCAAGTTTGCTAAAAACTCCGTTGCCAGCCTTCAAATCGTTAATATCTTTTATTGATCCAATATTTGCAGTATTTCCGGAACCTTGACTATCACTTGCTATTTTCCATTTTGGAGCTGCAAAGAAATCAAAATCTTTAATTACTGATGTTATCGATTTTAAATTTTCGACTGTGGTAATCTTTCTATCCTTTATTGGATCAACTCTATGACCATAATTCTCCGTTAATTCACTTACTTTAAAAACTTCGGTATCAGACAAATCATCCTCAAAATCAGCTCTTGTATATATAATTCCTAAACAATAATGCCCTTTATACTGATTATATGGGAACTGAATATTTTTACTTTTATCTCGATCTTTAAAATAAGTCCCATGGCTTCCTAAGGTAAAACCTGCAGATGTTCCGTTACGGCGAAATGTAGTTTTTATGTCTAGCGCAAACTTAATTGATTCATCATCTTTTTTCACAAATGATAAGTCCGGATACCAATTTTGCTGTTCTGCCAATACAAGATTATATCCAATTTTTTCAGCAAACCTTAGAATCTCAGGGAAAATATGAATCTCTAGAATTTTTGAAACAATCTTAGTATCAGACGAAATAGTATAAATATTCTTATACACATCGATAAAGCCTTTTATCGTCCAATCACCCTCAGTTGTGGATACATATTTCTTTAATTCGACAACAAAACCGGCTAATCCCTTTTCAAAATCTAATACGTATTGATCCATCTCATCTGTTTTTTTCGTTTTCATCATCAAAGATAGCAAAATTGATCAAGAAACGGATTTTACTATAGCGACTAAGAAAGAAGAAAAAGCGAAATAGAAAGTAAAAAAACTCCTTTTACTCCGTGGTAAAATAATTTGTGATGTATGCGATATACAACGACAAACTACCCAAAAAGGTGCATACCTACGGCATGCCACACTCCCTTCACCCACCTTTTTTCTAGCGAGCGCATATCCCGACGGGATATTTTCGGATACTCGTGTTCATTTATTCAGATAAAACTATCAAAACTTCAATCCCTTGTTTGACTGAATTTATAATAGAAATTCTGTAATTTTGTCCAAGCTTCTTAGCATTACGAAATTACAAAACTGGTTTTTTCAAATAAAAATAAATTAAAACATAAAAGAGACACAAACAAGCTTGGTTCCAAGCTCAATATTCATTTTTTAATCATAATCTTATGGAAAAATTAAATTCTCTTACCGCAAGCCGCTTGCAAAATTTAGAATTCGTACAATTCGTGCGTGATACCGTGAATGATGTAACCGGCACAAATGTGTCTTTGCTGACACAAGATGTTCCGTTAGGCAACTACCTCAATGCATTAACGGCGGGCGTGGACAAACTGGAATTGGCTGTCCGCAACCCGAAGAAAAACCCTTTTACAGAGCAGTTGATCCAAAAGGACCAAGCGCGCGATACAGCTTTTATCCGTTTTGGGAGGAGGCTTTCTTATTTCGAGTTGTCCAACAGCGAAGTCGAACAAAAGGCTTACAACACCTTGAGTATCCTTTGGAATTTGCACCGCAACACGCCCCGGCTCAATTATCAGGCGCAGACTTCAGCCACCGACAATCTCTTGTCCGATTTGCTGAAAGAACCCTATGCATCGGCTCTGGGCCACATCGACATGCAAACCGAAGTGAATGCGTTGAAGGCTACCAACGATGAATTCCGCATACTGTCGTCCGACAAGCGTGCCGGAATTGCCGAAGCCGATTTCGTCTCGGCAAAAGAGTTGCGTGCTTCGCTCTCTATCTCCACAAACTCATTTAATGGCTATGTGGATTCTATGGCGTCGGCCTATTCAGGCAATGCCGAATGGGAAAAGATCGTGAAAGCCATGAATGTGGTGCGCAATCGGTATGCTGACTTGCTGGCCCGCCGCACAAGTCCTGGAAAAGCGACTCCTGAAACGCCAGTGGGAGGGTGATATGGGTATTGCTGCTCGGGGTGCGGTGCTGAGGAAGCACCCCGACAGTTGGAAGCAAGCAGGTCGCACTGCATGAAGTATGTTATGAGATTTTATATTCTGAAAATATGTTGGTCCGCATCCAATAATGTTAATTTGAAGATGAGTATTTCTTTAACCCATACACCTCTTTCCTCACCACCTCGACCCATTCCTCCAAAGGCTTGCTATCATCAAAATTCTCCCAACTGATTGGTTTTCCGATGTAAAGCGTAAATGATTTTCCTCGTTGTTTAAAAAATTCCTTGGCAAAGAGACAAACTTCGAAATTGATGGGGAAACGGATTGATTTTCGCAGATTCTCGATGATGTAAAACAAGGTTGAATTTCGTGCCTCAAAATAGATTGGTACTACGTTTCGGTGATGCTGAACGGCTGCTTTGAGGAATCCCTTTCTCCAAGGATGGTCGATGATTTTTCCCCGTTTTTTGAAGGAAGTCACCCCCGCTGGAAATGTGACCAAATGGCAGTCGCTCTGGTAGAATTCATTGATGAACTTCACATTTTGCTTGCTTTGCAGCCGGTTTCGGTTGATTGGTAAAAACATTTCTTTCAATGGTTCGAGTACGCACAGCAACTCATTGGCGTAGAATTTTAGTTTGCCGTTGTATCTGTTCCCCAATATATGGGCGATGCAAATGGCCTCGATTCCACCTTGGGGATGGTTGCTTGCGAAAATCAGTTTGCTGCCGTCCGAAGGCAGATTTTCCATTCCTACAACTTGGCAACTCACTTGCATCGACCGCATGCAAGAATCGATGAATTCCATGTTTTTTTTGCCGGGTGCATCTGCAAACAATTTATTGATCTGCCCTTCACAAATGAAGTGTCTCAATAATCTGATAACCAACTTGGGGAATTTTTTGTTCGGATATCTTTCTTTCAGCCATTTGGCTGTGTCCAATTTTGCTATTTTCTCCGATTGCATTTCTTACTTAATATGATTTTCAGTCAAAGCAAACTGTTCTTTTGGGATTTCAAAACCCGGGATCGGCTTTTCAATGGTTTGCTCTTTCTTCTCTACGATGCTTTGGAATAGATGAAAATATTCGGTCACCATCTTGTCCCAGTTGTAATTTTGCCGTGTAAAATCACAAAACCTTTCCTTTTCGGCACAATATTTTTTCCGGTTTTCGGCAAAATCGCAAAGGCATTCTTTCCATGCCGCGGCATCTCCCGAGGGCAAAAGAATCCCGTTTTTCTTGTCTTGTATTGCATCGGGAATGCCGTCCACATTGGCTGCAAATACCAAAGCTTTGTTCACCGATGCCTCCAAGCACACCAATCCAAAACCTTCCATGTCGCCTTCGATGTGGATATTGGGCATCAGAAAAACATCTGTATGTTGGAATAGCATGGTTATTTCGCTGGCAGCCAACTTGCCGAAATGGGTCACATTCGGATAGCTTTCCAGCACTTTCCTGATTTCTCTTTCATCGGAAGCGTATCCAAGGAACAGCATCAGTTTCTGGCGGAAGTTTTTGGGCAGGAGGTAGATCAATCTTTCCCGGAATGAAGGTTGGAATCGAAACGGGCCGGCTAGCAACAGGCGGAATTTGTTGCTGTCCAATAAGGGCATCACCTGGTTGGCAAACCACGAGAAACCTTTCCTTGAGACGGCTCGTCCAAGCATCATCAGGGTGGTTTTGCCCGAGTCTGTTATCCCTTTCTCCGAAAGCCAAGCTTGAAATTCTTTGCGGGTGTGTGCCTTAACCGGATCGATGGCGACGCCATTGGCTATTACGCTTATTTTTTCGGGAGATATACCCAGTTCCGCTGCTTTGCGCGCGGTTGCGTTGCTCACCGCAGCAAAACGGTGAAACCGATTCAGCCGTTTGAAAATATACTGGTGGTAGATGGAGCTTGGAAACACTACGTCCAGGCCATGCAGTGTGACGACATACTGAATGTGGCTTTTTAACGGCAGGAAGAGACAAGAAGAGGCAATCAAGGCATCGTTGAAATGGATGATCTCGATTTCAGGATGGTGGTCGCAAATAGCCTTGATCCTTTTGTAGAGAAGGAGGAAAAATAAAATCTTGGGTTCTTTCTTTTGATAAACCAATCGGTGTACCCTGCATTTTTTCTCCATGCCGACTACTAATTCCATGCTTTGCTTTTCCATACCTCCCGTATTTGGGGGGAACTTATGACTGACGAATAATACTTCCACAATTCCGATTTGTTGTTAACTCAATTTGGCTCGTTTTTTGCCTTGTTTTATCCCGATATAAAATAGAAGTGCGATTCCGCTCCAGAACAATTGTCTGGTTCGGCGAAGAATCGAAACTGACAGCCACAAGCTTGCTGAATTCAATTTCACAAGATACAAGGCAAGCTTGTTGATTAATTCTTCTGCTCCAATTTGACCGGGAATGAACGTCACGGCAGATTTGGAAACAATTATCATCGTGTCGAGAAACAATCCGTCCCATATTCCGATGTCGTAGCCCAAGGCGTTGATGATGAAATACAGTTCAAGTGAGCCTACTATCCAGTGAAGTGTGAAAAATAGGAACGCCAAGGCCGCTTTTTGAGGTTGGTCTTCGATATATTTTGCCAATGACGACCGCATTTCCCGTATGCGTTGGATTTTGTGCTGCCATTTTTTGTCTAAATTGGCTGTGTATTCGCTTTTTCCTTTCTTTAGGATGAAATAGCTTAGCAGCCCCACAATAATCAAAAAAATGACAAACGTGCCATACAGGATATTCCTTACCGGTTCGGACATTCTTTGCGAATGCCCTGACAGAAACCAAACGATCACTACCAATAGGAGCAATATCTGGCTTATAATCATCATAATTCGACTCAGCAGTACCGATTTCAAGGCTATATCCCGGCTTATTCCAGATTGCATGAGCATATCTGCATTGAATATTTCGCCCGCCACAGCTCCCGATGGGTTAAAGATCGTGATCACGTTGCAAATGTGCCTCAGGGCAAACAAGCGTGGAAGCGACGGTATTTTTTCCGAATCGATGCAGTATTTCCAGCCCAATGCTCCCAAAATATAAGCAAGGAATGTACTCGAAAGGATGAATAGAATCGTATAGTTGAGCCGCTTTATCTGCTTGATTGATTCGTGAATATCGGTGGATTTCAGAAAAAAGAACAAACTGACAACGATGGAAATAATGAAGACGATCCGTACTATTTTGTTCATCGTCATCAGATAGCCGATATTTTTTCAGGTAAGAATTTCAGGTCTTCAAAATATTCCTTCGCCAATGTTTCCCAAGTGTATTTCCTGCTTGCTTCAACTGCTTGTTGCGACAGCAATTGGGCTAATTCTGGGTTTTTGAGAATTTCCCATATCCTGTTCAAAAAATCTTGAGCATTGTCTTTTTCGCATCTGTAGCCATTGTAGCCATCTTCAATGAAATCGCGGCTACCTCCACCATTGGCTACCACGCAAGGCAAACCTGAGGCCATGGCTTCCAGCACCACATTGCCAAAGGTTTCGGTGGTGGATGGAAAAAGAAAGACATCGCATGAGGCGTAAATATTGGCTAATTGCTCGTGTCCCATAAAACCTAAAAAGTGTGCATTGGGCATTTGTTTCTCCATCTCTTCCCGTGCCACGCCGTCTCCCACTACAATGAAGTTATATTTTAAATGGAGCTGTTCCGCTAATTTATACAGATCAATGAGTGTTTGCACATTTTTCTCCCACACCAATCGGCTAACGAAAAGCACGCATGGATTTCCGTTTCCGGTTATTTTTTGCACCACTTGGGTGTTTCTACGGGTAGGAGAGAAGAGGTTTCGGTCAATTCCGCGTTGCCATAATTTCAGCATTTCCGGACGGATACCGCTTGTTTGGAGTTCCTTTATCATCGTTTTTGAAGGCACATACACAATGTCGCATTGATTGTAGAATGTTTTTAATGAGTTCTTCAATTTGTCTTTTGTGAAATCGATCAGAAATGGAAAGTTTTTGATATAATAATCCACGTAACTCACAAAGTGGGTGTGATAAATCGAGATCACGGGCAATCCCATCCTTTTGGCAGTTTTCAAGGCGAAGTTTCCCAATAAGGATGGAGTGGCGATGTGCACGATGTCTGGAGCGAAGTCCTCAATATGGGCATCTAATCCGGCTTTTTGAAAAAAAGTTGTGGCGAAACGGTAGTTTTTATTACCGGGAACGCTTAGCGACATCACCCGCAAGCATTTGAATCCGGCAATACGTTCAGGGCCTGTGCCGCAAACAAATAGAAACTCGAATTTATCTGACGGGATTCTGTTGATGAGCTGATACATTGTTCGGGAAGCTCCGTCAAAATCTTCAATCAACATGTCGGCAAAGAAAGCGACTCTCACTTTGTTTATATTTTTTTTCATCATGTCACAGATAGATTAATCAGCGAATTGTTTCGCCAAATTTATTTATGACAAAGAAAAGCTTGAAATGTTAAGTTCTGATAACAAAACGGTCAATAAGTAATGAAGACCTTGAACCTGTGGAATGGCGTTTGTGTATTATTGAAGGCTGAACAGTTGAAAAATTTATGATTTTGCCTTGCGGTGTTCCAACAGCCAATTGTAAATGTCGGATTTGTGGAAAAACTTTTCCACGCTTCCATGGGTGCCGCCTTTCACGGCATCGAGCATGATTTCGGCATTCGGATTCGACTTCCGTACGGCATTGTAGATTTTTTTAGATTCTGAAATAGGAACAATGCGATCGGCAGTGCCGTGAATGAGCCATATGGGGACTTGTGCCAGGTTGTTTGCGTCGGACAGGCAACCGCCACCGCAAATAGCAACTGCAGCGGCTATCCTGTCGGGAAATTTGCCAGCCACTTCCATTGTTCCATATCCGCCCAAACTCATCCCGCAAATATAAATTCGGGACTCATCTGCCTGCGGATAGTTTTTCAGCACATAATCCACAGTCTCCATCACTTTCTTAGCGTCCCATCCGCCTTGAGTTTGCGGTGCCACTACAAAACCGGGAACTTCTTGTCCACGTCCCATGGCATACAGCACGCCATATCTTTTTACCCGATCTAAATTTTTTCCACACAAGCTCCTTCCATGGAGAAATACAAAGATGGGTTGCATTTCGTCGGACTTGACTTCGGGCGTGTGCAGCCAAAAAGAATAAGCCGTTTTTCCTTCAACTGCTTTGCAATTCTGGGCTGATAACGTTATTGGAGACACGATTAGGGCAAAAAGCAGACTCAAAATATATCGCATGAAAGAAAGTTTTTTGTGATTTATAGGTAATTTATTATTTCTAAAAGTACCAATTTGACACAAAAACTCCAATTTTATTGAATTTGATTTGGCTTTTTTATGGTTTGTTTGGAAAATATCTTTTTTTATACGGTAGGCGTTGATTCTTTACTTGCCGCTCTTCCTCTTGTTTTCGTCGGCTCTGAATTCAACGATTCTTCTGATTAAGTCGTATGGTATAGCTTTCTCGAGCGGAAATTGCACCGAGCCTTTTCCTTGTTTGTACCCGGCAAGCTCCGATGAAAAATGGGTGTGTCCTGTTGGGCTTGCATAAAATCCAATGTGATTTTTGTAACCCGCAAAATACACCAAAGGCTTTCCATTCAGCTTGTATGCAGGTATTCCGTATCCGATAGATTCAAAGGCATCAGGTGCGATTTCTTTTATAATTGTGCGAATTTTTGCTAGGATAGCCTGTGTTTCTAACGGAAAATTGGATATGTACTTCTCTATTTCATCCATTCGGCTTTACGTTTTAGCTGTTTTTCAATGCTTCCTTGTAAACTCTTAAGGCTCGCTCCCTCGCCTCTTCGTGTTTCACAATAGGGGGAACTAGTTTTTTTTCAAAATCGGGATTCCAACGTCGAACGTATTTCAATTCCCTGTCAAATTTTTCGGTTTGCAAACTCGGGTTAAATACCCGGAAATAGGGTACAGCATCGCATCCGCATCCTGCCGCCCATTGCCAATTGCCGTTGTTGGAGGCAAGGTCGTAGTCGATCAGCTTTTGCGCAAAATAAGCTTCTCCCCATCGCCAGTCGATCAGTAGGTGTTTCGTGAGAAAACTGGCCACTATCATCCTTACACGGTTGTGCATAAACCCGGTTTCATTGAGTTGTCTCATCCCTGCATCCACTATCGGATAACCGGTGTTGCCCTTGCACCAGCTTTCGAATTCCTGCTCGTTGTTTCGCCAGGCTATATCTTCGTATTCCTTTCTAAAACAGTTGTTTTCCACTTGTGGAAAATGAAACAAAATCTGGGTGAAGAATTCTCTCCAGATAAGTTCTGAGAGCCAGGTTTCGTTGTGCTTCAATGCAAAAGAGACGCATTTGCGGATGGAAACGGTGCCAAAACGGAGTGCAACACTGAGATGAGTGGTGAGGTCCAGTGCCGGAAAATCGCGGTATTTTTCGTAGCTGTGAATAATGGCTTCATTTAATTCGGGATCTTCAAGTCGGACATCTGTTTTCTCGAAACCGATAGAGCGTAGGGTCTGTATTTCAGATCTTTCTAAAGGAATGAAATGTTGAAAATCTATCCGGTAAGGCTGGTAATCACTTGGAGAAAGTGAGGACTTCCATTTTTTTGAATACGGAGTATAAACAGTATAAGGCATGCCGTTGTTTTTCACGATTTCAGATTTCTCGAAAATCACGTGGTCCTTGTAGTCGTGAAACCCTATTCCTTGACTATGCAACCAATTTTGTATTTCAAGATCCCGGCGAATGGCATCCGGTTCGTAATCTCGGTTGCAATAAACGGCTTCCACATCGTACTCTGAGCAGATTTCTTTGAAAATGGCAAGCGGTTTGCCGAAATAAGTGCCCAACGCGGAACCATGTTGTTGCAACTTCGAGTTGATAGCTTCCAATGCCTGATGGATGTAATCAACACGACGATCTGCCTTTTCTTTCAATTTGTTTAGAATGTCCGTGTCGAAAATAAAAATAGGCAAAACAAGCGCCCCTGAGCGAAGAGCTTGGTGCAATCCGGGGTTGTCTTCGAGGCGAAGATCGCGTCTGAACCAGAAAATGGATAGTTTTTTCACATAATTAAATTTATACAATGATCGTTCAATGTATCTCCATCCGGAATATTTCCCCTGTCCGTAGCCATCTTGAAACCAGACATTCACCGTTTTGCTGTTCCTTGGGAAACGAATTGGGTAGGGTACACCTTTGATAAGTATTCAAAATTCCGTTGAAACGATGCTAAGTTAGAATAATTGTTTTGAAGTAAGTTCCTGTTTAGTTCGAAAAATTTGCTCGGATATAATCTCCAATGCCAAAATCTTTTTTAGCTTCGGGTAGGGTAAAATCTTTTACGAGTATATGTTCGGCTGCTTTTCTTTTCTTTAAAACCCACTCTGATAGAAAATTCTGGATGTCGGCCAGGTTTTCTTTCATCGGAGATTCTGCTACAATGTGATCCACATTGTTGAAGTCGATGAATTGGTAGGGTGACTTGGTTTTGTCTAATTGTTCGGTCAGATATTTAGAACCAAAAAATCCGACGGAAAGGATTTTCGCTTTGTTGTAAGGAACATTTTTGTCCGCATCTCCGTGAAACAATTGAATGGGGGCTGGTGGGGAAGTCCATTTCAAATTTCCACTCGTGCTGAAGATTGCCCCGGCAAATGAAATGACTCCGGCATAGTCGAATTTTTGGGGTAACATCTTTGGCAATTTGCTGTCATTGCTATGCAGATAGTACTCAGCCTGCAAAACGGTGATGGCCCCAGCGCTCGACCCACTTGCCACAATCGTGTTGGTGTCCACATTCCATTCGTCTGCGTGCTGGAGTATGAAATTGGTTGCATCATACAGGTCTTCAACGGCCAAGTCGATGGCGTTTTTTAGCCGCTTCACAATTTCTTTTGCACCCACTTTTTTCCCATTCTTAAAATCTTCTAAAGTGGATTTCAATCCCAGATGGTAATCGATGGATGCGACAATATAGCCCGATTGAGCAAGTTGCTTGAAGTAGTCCAAGTATATGGCTTTGTCTCTTTTTCCACCAACAAATCCGCCCCCAAAGACGAACAGCACGCAGGGCTTTTTCGTGTCGCCCGTTTTCAATTCATATTTATCCAAACGCAGGGTGTCTTTTTCCTTAACGCTATAAATGTAAGTGCTTTTCGAAATGTCTGCTGCAAAAAGTACAATGGCAACAAAGAGCAGCAAGAGTGTTGTATATAGTCTTTTCATTTCCGATGGCTTTAGGTGGATGGATCGGATGCAAACATATAAAAAAAAACGAGATGCCAGCTTTCAAAATGATCAAATGATAATTAAATTTCAGGATATACCGGCGATATAACGGATGGTTGGGCAAACGATTATTTTTCGATTTATGAATGATCGGGTCATATTTTTCTGTAATTTTGCACCCTCAATAATTTAGGTATGTGGATTGCTTTGGCATTTATGTCGGCCTTTTTCTTGGGCTTGTACGATATCAGTAAAAAAACTTCGGTGAATGGAAATGCGGTGATTCCCGTTTTGTTTCTTAACACTTTTTTTTGTACGTTATTGCTGCTGCCCCTTTTCTTGCTTTCGCGCTTTTCTCCGGGCATTTTCAATTTGAACAGTATCTTTTACATGCCTTCGGTGGATGCGGCAACGCATCTCTATATTCTCTTGAAATCAGCAATCGTCCTTTCATCCTGGATTTTCGGGTATTTTGCCATCAAACATTTGCCATTGACAATCACCGGCCCCATCAATGCGATGCGTCCCGTGATGACGCTCGTTGGTGCTTTGTTGATCTTCGGTGAAAGGTTGAATCTGTATCAATGGATTGGAGTCATTCTCACAATCGTGTCTTTCGCCTTGTTGTCTGGGTCAGGCAAAAAGGAAGGAATTCGTTTTACGCACAATAAATGGATTTTCTTTATGGTATTGGCTGCCTTGCTGGGTGCCGTGAGCGGGCTTTACGATAAATTTCTGATGCAAAGATTCAATTCCACGGCAGTTCAGTTTTGGTACAATTTCTATCAATGTATCTTGATGGGGATTATCCTTTTGGTGCTTTGGTATCCGAAGCGGGCAAAGAACACTCCATTTGTTTGGAGATGGAACATCCTTTTGGTTTCCTTGTTTCTGACCATTGCCGATTTTGTCTATTTCTATGCACTTACCGATTCCGATGCCATGATTTCAGTGGTGTCGATGGTCAGGAGAAGCAGTGTGCTTGTGTCGTTTGTGGGTGGTATCTTGTTCTTTAGGGAAAAGAATCTGAAAGCAAAAATTATTGATCTTCTTTTGATCATTGTTGCGATGATCTTCTTATATTTGGGCACAAAATAAAAGTGTGGATGTTTTCAGTCGATCCATACTGCCGAAAAAATAAATTTATCGTATGAAATATATTTTTAGTTCAATTCTTCTTTTGTTTTGCTTGACTACTATCAATGCGCAAACTATACAAGATGTGATACTTACGATACCAGATGATGTGGTTGTGGGGTTAACAACAGAACAAAAAACACAACTTTGTGCCGATCCGGCAACCGATTCGGTGGCTGTTGAAAACGTGTTGAATGGACAAATTATACGCCTTGCCATTTCAAACGATTATGTAAGCCTGCAAACTTCGGATGTGGGCACTACACAAATTAAAATTTTGCCTTTGGTGAACGATACCAAAATCCTGGCTGTGGTGAAGACTGTTTGTTCGGATGCCTGTGACAGCCGTATCCAATTCTATACCTTGGATTGGAGGCTGCTTCCCGAGCAAAGCCTATTACCAATACGAACTTTCGACTGGTTTATCAAACAGGATATCGATCGCCAGTCTTCTGATTTTAAGGACGCGATCAAGGCTGTCGATATGAATCCTATACTATTGAATTTCTCTCCTACCGATTATTCATTGACGGCTGATAGTGAGATTGGCAATTATATTAGTTCGGAAGACTATGCCGGTTTGGCGTCTTTCTTGACAGGTAAGCCAAAAGTATTTGTTTGGGATAAGATTTCTTTTAAGGGAAAAAGTAATTGAAATGATGTCAAATGTGAAATGGTTGGGGTGTATAACTGTCGTTGCTGGCAGTTTTTTGCCTTTGGTTCATGTCCCGATTTTGGGAAATTGGAACTATTGGAGCCTTGATAACAGGCTTGCCATTATTTGCTGGACTTTGTCTGGATTGGCAGTGCTGGGCATTGTGCTGAATAAGAACTTATTGTTGAAGGTGGCCTCCATTGCCTTGATTTTATTTTTTGCGTTCACTATTGTTGCCGTGAAATCCAAAGCGATGGATAGCTTTGGATTCGTGTTTGTAAAATCGCTACAGAAAACACTCGCCGGCGTGGTGAAATTGCGCTGGGGTTGGTTTGTTGAATTTGCCGGAGCATTGATTCTGCTTCTTGCACCGAAGAAGTAAATGTATGGAAGGCTGATTTTGTGCTTTTGCAAATTTGCTTTTATTCATTTTAATTGAAGCATTTTCAAAGTAGCGTATTGTCGTATTAATTTTTTTATGGGAAAAAATAAGTTAGCAAAATTTGCGGACATGTCTGAATATCCGCACGTGTTTCAATATCCGTTTTCGGTGTTGCAGGAAAAAGGTTTTGACCTGAAAGGCAAATGGAATACGGAATTTTTTCACAACGATCACCCGATTGTGCTTGAGCTGGGTTGTGGAAAAGGTGAATACACCGTTGGACTCGCCAAGTTGTTTCCGGAGAAAAATTTTATTGGGCTCGATATAAAAGGTGCCAGGATGTGGGCGGGAGCCAAGGAAGCATCGAATGAAAATCTATCCAATGTGGCGTTCCTTCGCACGCATATCGAATTAGTCAATCATTTCTTTGCACCAAACGAGGTATCCGAAATATGGATCACTTTCCCGGATCCTCAGATGAATAAGGTAAACAAACGGATGACTTCCACCCGTTTCATGAAATTGTATAGAAACATGTTGTCCGATAACGGTCTGGTGCATTTGAAAACTGACAGTAGCTTTATGTTCAATTACACACGTGAGATGGCCGTATTCAACCAATTGCCAAATATTTTTTTCACAGATGACCTGTATCACGACGATCGTTTTGCCAATAATAAAATCCTCAATATTCAGACTTATTATGAACAACAATGGTTGGCTCGTGGTTTAAACATAAAATATATCCGGTTCGGCTGCCCCGATGGAATCGACTGGTGTGAACCGGATATTGAAATAGAAAAAGATGATTACAGAAGCTTTGGCCGCAGCAATGCACAGAGTCTTCAAGCTAAAAAAACTACAAAGTAATGGCAAATTTATATCCGAAACTCATCGTTGATGCGCTTTCCCATGTTCGTTATCCGGGCACTGGCAAAAGCATCGTGGAAATGGGGATGGTGGAAGACGACATTCGTATCGAGGGAATGAAAGTGAGTTTTTCGCTACTTTTCGATCGTCCAAACGACCCGTTTATCAAATCTGTTGTAAAAGCTTGTGAAACAGCAATCCTTACCTATGCGGACGAAAAAGCTGATGTCGTTGGAAATATTGAGGTGAGGGCCAAGCAAGTACCAAAACCAGTACCAGCAAAATTGCTCCCACAAGTGAAGAACATTATAGCCATTTCGTCAGGGAAAGGTGGTGTCGGAAAAAGTACCGTTGCTGTGAATTTGGCAGTCACTCTTGCCCGTAAAGGGTACAAAGTGGGATTGCTTGATGCCGATATTTTTGGTCCTTCGTTGCCCAAGATGTTGAACGAAGAAGATGCCAAGCCTTTTTTGGAACCCGTGGATGGAAAAGATATGATTGTTCCCGTCGAAAAATATGGCGTAAAGATGCTTTCCATCGGTTTTTTTGTGAACAAAGATGAAGCCGTCGTTTGGCGCGGTGCTATGGCCGGAAATGCCTTGAAACAGTTGATTAGCGATGGCAACTGGGGCGACTTGGACTATTTTCTCATCGATTTTCCACCTGGAACGAGCGATATTCATTTGACAATGGTTCAGACGCTTGCCATAACTGGAGCGGTAGTCGTTAGCACACCGCAGCAGGTGGCTTTGGCGGACGCCCGCAAAGGAATCCATATGTTCACAAACGACAAGGTGAATGTTCCGATTTTGGGTTTGGTGGAAAACATGTCTTGGTTTACTCCTGCCGAATTGCCCGGCAACAAGTACTATATTTTTGGAAAAGGTGGCTGCAAGCAGTTGGCCGAAGAACTGAACATTGCCCTGCTGGGCGAAATTCCATTGGTGCAAAGCATTTGTGAGAGCGGAGACAGCGGTGTGCCTGTAAGCCTCAATGAAAACAGCCTCACGGCATTGGCTTTCGACCGTTTGGCGGATAATTTCATCCAATCTGTTGAAAAACGCAATAGTGAAGTTGCACCAACCGAAAAAGTCGAAATACACAAAAGATAACGAACGTAGGGGCGAAAAACCTTTCGCCCGATAGATAACGAACCGTTTTTCATGTTAAATATCCACGACCTGAGGCGTGATTTTACCCTCAAAACTTTAGACGAGAAAGAGTTGCCTGACAATCCGATTGAGGCATTCGAGCAATGGTTCAAAGAAGCAATCGATGCGCAGGTATATGAGCCAAGTGCCATGAATTTGGCCACAGTGGATGCTTCGGGAAGGCCCTCTTCACGTGTCGTGTTGCTAAAGGAATTGAAGGACGGTGGTTTCGTTTTTTTCTCCAACTACGACAGCCGGAAAGGGAAGCAGCTTGCCAGCAATCGGTATTGCGCGCTCAATTTTGTGTGGCACGAATTGGAGCGCCAGGTTCGTATCGAAGGCTTTGCCGAAAAGCTTTCGCCCGAAGATTCCGACAAATATTTCGAAGTGCGTCCGCCCAAAAGTAAGTTAGGAGCATGGACATCACCGCAAAGCGAGGTGATTCCGGACAGGATATACCTTGAAAAATTGTATGCAGATTTTGAAGAGCAATTTGCCGGAAAGAGTGTGCCACGTCCTGAAAATTGGGGAGGTTACTTGGTTCATCCAGAGTTAATTGAATTTTGGCAAGGAAGAAGCAGCCGCTTACACGACCGAATCCAATTCCGATTGGAAAATGGAATATGGACAAAAGAGCGGTTGGCTCCCTAAAGTAATGTTGACATTTAATTTGATTTATTCAGGATTATATCCAGTAAATTTTGATGATCGCTCGTTGAGAAAATGCGTTAAAATGCTTATTTTTGCATAATTAAATTAGAAACGTATCAAAAAATTCAAATACATAACCTTGTCTTTTCTGGCCATTCTGGTAATTCTTTTTGGCTCGGTTTACATCCTACTCAATCAGGATTCTGTACAAAACAAAATCAGGATAGCTATTTTGGCTGATTTGCGCGAACGTCTCAAGACGGACTTGAATATCGAGAAACTTCGCATCACCCCATTTTCGAATGTCGAATTGATGGATGTGTATGTCAAAGATCGCTCCGGTGATACGGCTTTGGTTGCTGACCGCATTTATGCTGGGATCGACTTGTGGGCATTGTTGCAAAAGCAGGTAGTGGTGACCTCTATTGCCATGTCTGATTTTCGCGTTCGCCTTTCGAAAGACACCAAGAAATCACCGCTCAACATCCAGTTCATCATGGATGCCTTTGCTTCCAAAAAGAAGAACCAACCATCCGCTTATGAGGTGAAAATAGATTTTGTAAACCTGAAACGCGGAAAAGCCAATTTTGATATCAAAGACCAAGATTATACTCCTTCCAAAATTGATTTTAATCACTTGGATGTGCTGGATTTGAATGCCAAGTTCGCTTTAAAATCGCTCAAATCCGATTCTCTCAACATTATTGTGAAGCAACTTGAGTTGAAAGAAAAATCAGGGTTGGATATTCAAAATCTGACCGCCCGCCTGACCACAAGCAAAAATCAATGGTACATCAAGGGGTTTGAATTAAATCTTCCTTCGTCCGACATCCGTTTCAATCACCTATCTTTTGCTTTTGGCAAAGGGAATTCGATGCTTGAGAGATTGGCCTTCAAACTGGATTTGCAGCCTTCTCAAATTACCCCGAAAGATATTTCGGCATTTGTTCCCGCTCTTGCCAAATTCAAGGATGTTTTGAATATACGAGTAAAAGCTTCGGGCAAAGTAAATGACATCCATGTCGAATCGCTAAATCTTCTTTATGGCGATAAGATGAAGTTGGTGGCTAATGCCGAGATCAAAGATGTGTTGCACAGGAACAAACTTTATCTGCTTGCTACAATTGGCCATCTTTATGCCAATAAAGCAGGAATTGAGGGTTTGTCAAAGAATTTGACAGCCAACAAAATAAATGTTCCACCAGTTGTCAATAATTTAGGAAATATCTCATTTTCGGGCGATATTTCCGGCTATTTGGACAAGCTTCTGGCCTTTGGGACAATAGAAACAAATTTGGGCAATATACAAACTGAGATGTTGTTTGGTATTATTCCGGGAAAAGAATCTTATTTGAACGGCAAAATATCCACATCCAACTTCCGTCTGGGGAAACTCCTGGACAACAAAAATCTCAACACGGTTACTTTGGGTTTGACCGTAAAAATGAATAAACCTTATAATGGACAATCGAGAGGATTGATCGATGGTGCCATATATGATGTGGATTACAATGGATACAATTATAAAAACATACAATTGAATGGAACATACGAAGGCAAGAAATTGGATGGGATTCTGTCACTTTCGGATCCAAACATACAGTTGAATATCAAAGGCCTGGCGGATTTGTCTCAAAAAACGCCAGTATTCAATTTATATGCCAAAGCCCATCATATCCAGTTGGATAAGCTCAATTTGTACAACAAGCAAAATTTGTCGGCTCTTTCATTTTCTATGCGTGCAAATTTTTCGGGCAACAATCTCGATAACGCAATCGGGACATTGGACATTGATTCTGTCACTCTTTCAAAACAAGACAACCACCTGTTTATAAAGCAATTTTCTATTGAGTCGTCGAAAGAACCGAATTCCCGCCTATTTCGTATTCATTCAGATTTTTTGAACGGAGAAGTAGCCGGGCAATTTTCGTTTTCATCTTTGGCACAGAGCATCACCAGCACTTTGGGCAAATATGTCCCGACATTTATTGCCAGCAACTTTGGGAAAGCCAAACAGAACAATAGCTTCACCTTTAATTTTGTGGTTGGAAACACCGACAAGATTTCTGCCATGTTGCAACTTCCTGTAGCCATCCATAATGATGCCAAGATTTTTGGGTTTTACGACAATCAACACGAGCAATTTGGATTAGAAGGATATTTCCCATCGATCACGGCTGGCGGTCAAAACATACAGTCCGGAATGATTGCTTGCAACAATAGTCAGAAATCAAAACTTGTGGGCAATCTGAATGGTGTTATATTTGGAAAGAACGGGGTGGCAAACAACATAGGGGTGGATCTTTGGGCAGCAAATGACAGCATTCACACCAATGTTTCGTTTGATAGCGAAAACAAAGAAAAATTCCAAGGGACATTCCTAACTTTGACACATTTCAAACGGGATAGAAGCTCTAACAAGCTTCAAACCTTGATTGATGTTGTGCCCGGAGACCTAATTCTTAACGATTCTATTTGGCATCTGCATGAGTCTGAAATCAAAGTTGCTTCAGGAGCGATTTCTTTTGAGAATTTTATCCTCCAAAACAGGTCTGGTAGCCAATCATTGAAAATTGACGGTTCATATTCGGCAAAAGATCCTGACCAAAAATTGAAAGCCAATCTAGATGACATCGATTTAGAATATGTTTTCAAAATGTTAAAGATTAAAGCATTGGATTTCGGAGGTTTAGCTTCTGGAGAAATCGTTGCCTCAAGTTTTTCGGGGAGACCGTGCTACATCTGTAATTTAACGGCCAAAGGTTTTAAGTTCAATGATTCTCCTTTAGGAAATTTAGAGCTATACAGCGAGTTGGAAAAACAGACTGGTAAAATTCTGCTCAGAGGAAATATTACCAACGATGCTGGTGATAAAACTTATGTGGAGGGCTTTATCAGTCCATTGTCGAGAGAACTTTCCATCGATTTTGACGCTCATCACATCAATATAGGGTTTATAAAAAAATATGTTTCTACACTCTTTAATCGGGTTGAAGGAATTGGTTCAGGAAAAGTACGGTTAGTGGGGGATTTGAGCAATGTCACGGTGGAGGGTGATGCTGCGATCGAGAAAGCAACTATTGGCGTAGGTTTCCTGAACACGAATTATTCTTTTTCTGACACCATCCATTTGAAAAGGGACTTAATATCATTTGATAAGGTGAAATTCTACGATGAGTCGGGGAACATTGCGATTTGTAGTGGAAAAGTCAGTCACAACTATTTTGATGACATTACCTACAATATTAGCTTGGATAGCCATAATTTCCTTGTCTTCAATGGAACGGAGAAGATGAATCCAACGTTCTCGGGTAAAATTTTTGCTTCGGGTAATGGTAGCATTATTGGTGACGAGCAGGCTGTGCATCTCAACATGCAGATTGAAACAGAAGCAAATTCGTTTCTACGTCTTAATTTTATGAATGAAACGGCCACCCAATATTCCTTTATTTCGTATAAAAAACCGCAAGAAAGAATTGACACGACCCACCCCCAAGAATCATCTGCCACCCAGAAAAAAAATACCGGAATGGACGTGTTTATGAATTTTTATATCAGTGCCACGCCCGAAGCTACGGTTGAGTTGGTGATGGATCCTGTGAGCGGTGATGTGGTGAAAGGTAACGGAAGCGGAAACATTCAGTTTGAGTGGGATATGAAAACCGATCCAAAGATTTACGGTAATTATGTCATTAACAAGGGAACCTATAATTTCACATTCCAACGAATCATGGAAAAGCGCTTTTCTATCGAGGATGGAAGTTCCGTTCAGTTCCGGGGAGATCCATATGCTGCGAATTTGGACATAAAAGCGATCTACAAATTAACGGCGAATTTGAATGACCTGAGTCAGTCCATAGCCCAAACCTCCGGGCAAACCAATGTGGCAGTGCAATGCTTATTGAATATTTCCGGGGAATTGCGCCATCCGAATATTGGGCTTGATATGGCGTTGCCAACCGTTGACGCCGAAATTCAGCGACAAGTGAAAAACCTGATTAGCTCCGAAGACATGATGAACCGGCAGATCGTGTACTTGCTGCTGCTGTCTAAATTTTACACCCCATCCGAAAATTTGGCTGACAATACGAACCGGACAACCAACTTTGCTTCCGTCGCGTCTGCTACCCTTTCGTCCAATTTGAGCAATATTCTTAGTCAGATCGATCAGAGATGGCAGTTCGGGACAAATATCAGGACAAGTAATTCGGAGTTTACAAACACCGAGGTGGAACTGCTGTTGTCGAGCCAATTGCTTAATGACCGCTTGCTAATTAACGGAAATGTTGGATACCGGAACAACCTGCAGACTCAAAACGCCTTTGTGGGAGAAGTTGACCTGGAAATGCTACTCAATAAATCCGGAAATTTGAGGCTGAAGGCATACAATCACTTGAACGAGAAGTACTATTACTATGCCAATCCGGGTGCCACGTTGCAAACTCAGGGCGTAGGATTGCTATATAAACGGGATTTTAACACCCTTGGCGACTTGTTTTCAAGGAAGAATAAAGTGGCGAACGCCGATGCGGTTCGTCGTGACACGATTCGTCCAGTTATACCCGATTCATCGAAAAAAGGTAGCTCGCTTAGTTCATTTGTCCGTGTCAAAAAATGATTTCTCCCCAATTAAAACAGTTTCTTACCGAGCATAGGGATGACAATCTTCAGCACCTTGCCTTCCAATCTGCCAAATTCCCTGGGATTGACATGTCATTTGCGTTGCAGCAACTGAAAGGAAAACGCATTGCCGCACAAAAAATTCCCACTTGGGAAGCTTGCGATGATATCCTTTACCCCAAGCAAGTGTCTATGGAGCAATGTTCGTCCGAAACGACGGCCCGGTTTAAAGCTTCGCTGGCGGAAGGCACTGTTCTCGTTGACTTGACAGGTGGTTTTGGGGTCGATTTCCATTTTATGGCGCAACGTTTCCAAAAGGCGATATATGTGGAGCAGCAAGCTGAACTTGAATTGCTGGCCCGGCACAATTTTCAGGCCTTGGGGTTGAATAGTGTCCAGACATTTTGTGAAGATAGCGTCGGATTTCTAAAGAAAATGGATTTTAAGGCAGACACCATTTTCATCGATCCTGCCCGGCGTGCCGATTCGGGAAGGAAAACCGTATTGCTGGAAGACTGCACCCCCAATTTGAAGGAAATAGATGATCTGTTGGACGAAAAGTCCCGCCAAACGGTTATCAAACTTTCGCCCATGCTCGATATTTCGGCATCCATTCGTGCCTTGAAAAATATCTCCGATGTATATGTGGTAGCCATTCAAAACGAAGTAAAGGAATTGCTCCTGAAAAAATCATGCTCCAGCAGTGGAACGAGAATCCATGCCGTGAATTACCCCAATAATGCAGAGATGGAATCTTTCTCTTTCTTAATGGAAGAGGAGGCCGAAGCGAAAGTTGTGTTTGCGAACAATGTCGGGCAGTTTTTATTTGAGCCGAATGCAGCCCTGTTGAAAGCCGGAGCATACAAGCTGGTATCTGCTCGCTTTGCCTTGAGCAAGCTTCATGTAAACAGCCATTTATATACATCGGATAGGCTGTCTGATGGATTTCCCGGGCGTGTTTTCGAAGTGGTGGATTGTTTTTCGTTTAGCAATTCGGAGCTGAAAAGGTTGCATCAAATCACCTCGAAAGCCAATATCTCGATTCGGAATTTTCCATCGAGCGTCGATGAATTGAGGAAAAAATTAAGGTTGACCGACGGCGGCGACTTTTATTTGTTTGCCACCACTTTTGTCGACAATCAAAAACGGCTGGTGTTGACTAAAAAAGTAACGCAAACGTTAAACGGATTACTTTAGGCGACGATTTCGGGAATGCAAAACTGTCGCCAACATAATCTTTGATAGAGATGCGGTGCTCGATTTGGTCATGTTTGCTTCCATCGCGGCAAACGGCTTTTTCATTCAATAATTTTCAATTCTCTAAAAATGGCCTTCGTTATCTCGTATCGCGCCTGTCCCAACTTGTTAAAGTCATTTGTCTTAAAATTCATGGCATAAAAATAGGGCTTATTGTCTTTCTCAACATATCCCACTAACCACATGATGTAATCAGTAGCCGTTAAGATTCCGCCACCTGTTTTGCCGCTTAATTTGTAATTATCGGTTTGCTCTAAAATAATAATATCTTTAACAATGTCAATCGATTGTCGGGAAATTTTCGGCAATCCGTAATTGTAAAACTTTCTCAAAAAATCAACCTGCTGGTTTGCACTTATGCGAAATGGTCCGGTTAACCAAAATCGTGTCGGTGGGCCGGTCAAGTTTTTATTCCCATAATCAAAAGAATTGACATAATCCTGATATTTTTTTATCCCAACCTGCTCCGCAAAGCCAATGTAGGGCCAAATACAGGAATATTTAATTGCCGTTTTTAAAGTTTGGTCTTGATTCCAGAATTTATTAGGCCATTCATGTCCGTCCCACTTGATTATTTGATTGGTGTCTTTGACGATCCCTTCTTCCAATGCAATCAACGAATTGGGTATCTTAAAAGTTGATGCCGGTATGTATCCGGTATCACACAGGTCGGGATTGTATTTTATATATTCGTTATCAGCTTGGTTGTATGCTACGAAACATCCGTCAACTCCATACGTGTCAAAGATGGATTTAAAGTTCTTTTCAATCACTTTTTGTGAAAATCCTGTTTGTGAAATTAATCCGAATGCTATTGTCAGAAATAGTTGTCTCATCATGCTTATTTTTTTTGCGATAGTTTATTGAATTCTCCAGTTTCTTTTTAGGCTGTCACTAATGTTTTATAGATTGGTGATGTGGGGGATTTCGGAACATTACACTGTTGTCCAAGCACAAACTTTAATAGATGTGCGGAGTGCTTGATTTGGCCAAGCCTGCTTCCATTTGCAGCAAACTATAGCTTGTCTTTATTTGGCTATCTTAAACCCAAGCCAGCACTTGTGAGCTTTACCTTTGGCTTATCCAGCTTTGCAACAGCTTGCTTGACCTTAATTTCATCTTCTTTCGAAAGAAATGCTGGGATTAATTCTGCTATTTCTATTTTCAATAATTTATTGATGATTATTAAGTCTTTCAATGTGAACGGCTTAATTCCATTCATCAATTCAGACATATGTGTTTTGCTTGTATGACTTAAAATCAATCCTAAATTCTCTTGGGTTAAATCAAGTTGTTTGAGCTTTCTTCTTATAGTCTGTTTTCTGTTTTCCAAAAACAATCTTTCCTGTTCGGCTATATATTCAGACTTCTCGCTTTCCTCAAGCTTACTATCATTGATTTTATCAACATCACTCCATTCGTTGTTTTCATATTTTTCAATTAGGTCACGTAGTCTGATTCTTAGATGTTTAAAATGAAGATTTTCTTTTCCAAGAAGACGGAGCTTCCTGTCGGCAATGAGAGCTCTGTCGTAATCTAATTCATTTGTGATTACGCCCTTCTCAACTATTTCTTCTATATCAAAATGTGTTTTCATTAGTCTATGTAACCATTTTTTCTTAGCCATTTCTCAATGCTAAGTTTGTTGTTTTTAAATGTAGTCTCATATTCCTGATGTGTGCCAGCCCAAACGATCGTAGCTTCTCCATCATCATCAAATTCGACCACTATTAATGTCCGATGAATATGAATGTCGAAAAAATAGAATCCATCACTGTGGACGTTGTCTGCATCACTTCGAATAGCATGAATGCTTTTCTCTCTAGGTTTGAAACTTTCCAAATCAGAAATCAGCCTGTCAATCTCTTTGCACAACTTTACATTGCCAATATTCTTGTATTTTACTTTTAAGAGTATTTTCTTTCCTACAATTCTCATGCGGTAACTATGCAAAGATAAAATAAAGTTCCGATTAAAACCGAACTTTTCGGTTGTTTTCTTACAAGGCATCGAAAAGCATTGCTGCAAAGGGTTGGTGCTTCGCGATGAGGCTGTTTTGGAACGCAAGACTGACAACCAGCAGTAGTTGAATCATGCATAAAGCTCCGACTTTGAACGACATTCTGCTTGACTCAAAACCCCTGTTGCCAGCAATTATTGTTCTAGTCCTTCGGGTAAAGCTAGATTTTCGACCACTTCAGTTCTGTTGCAATTTTTAATGAAGAAGTAAAAAGTCGAGTCGATAATTTTGATAGAACTTGTACTATTATCATAGTCAAAAATTGGTGGCGAAATGCCTTTTGATATTTGACTTGCAACAAGATTCTTAAGGAAGTAGCCCATGTCAGATGGTCTCACATCGTCGGAGCGATGATGAATTTCCCTAATCATTTCTTGTAATGGCTTTCGTCTTAATCCTTGAATGATATTGTCAATTGTTTCTGTAAATAAAACTTTGATAAAATAGTACGGAATATACAAAGGAGTCTCTTGAGAAGATCGTGCCTTTTGTTCTATAAAACTCTCTAGACATCTTGTATGTCTACTAGAATAATCCTCAAGTTTCCTTCTGATTGCTTCATCAACGTTTGCAGTCGTAATTTCTACAAGATTCTCACTTGTTTCATTTACGGTAGCAGCATAGCATGACTCCTTACAAATTTCTTGAAATACACCCACGCTATCAAAACAACTATTGATGATATAATCCACAACATTTTCAAAGCTAGTATTCAATAGCGGTAAGCCTTCCGCAACAATTTTCTTTAAGTCTCCACGCTCCCAAGGTTCAACAGGGACTTCAATCACACGATCCAAAAGATCTCCGTTAAACTGTGCTAATCGATTTTTTTCACGCCAAATACCTAATACGATAAACAGGATATTATAGTCCTCAAAAATTCGTAGATCAATCGCTAATTGCTTTTGAATTTCCTCACTTAGATAATGAAAATTCTCTAGAATAATTCGTTTTCTAAAACCAACACTTTTAAGAAGTTCCGAAAGGTCTTGAGCCAGTGCTAAATTAAAATCAATAACTCTAAAGGATTTCCCGTTTTCTTTCTCAGTTGAAGCAGAGGCTTCTGTTTCTGCATCCGTTCCTCCAAAAAATGGTATTCGAACTTTGGCTTTCAAACCAACCTTTGCTTCACCTCCAACAGTTGTTGTCACCTCATGAGTCTCTAAAATTTCGATGTCCAACTGTCGAGCAATTGAATTGTAGATATCCAAAGTTGTAGAAGTTGGTGAGCAGTTAACTTTTACAAAGTCTTTCTCACTTAGATGCTTATTCGTTAAAGATGTTTTACCTTGTTTTGATGCTCCATAAACGATAATATGTTTGTTTTTTTGTAGGCCTTTTATGAATATTTCATCAACCGCAATCCTTTCGATATATGTATCGATAAGTTCGTTTGATACTCCGTAAACTTGGTTTGTTAATCTCATTATATAATTGTCTTTATAATTACAAATAACGTATAATTTATGAAGTAAATATACAACATTTCTAAATATAGCACTTATGACATTCATAAACTAATTTGTGTATTTATACTCGATTTATTGTAATTATTTGGTATATAGTTATTTGAAGTAATGGGTGATTTTAAAAACTATTTCGTTTCTGCATGTTTTATTGCATTGTAGCCTCTTTCCGTTTATATTTGCATTACTATTCATCTAAATTGAAATTTGATTCATGCAAAATTATTTTACAAACCTGCCTTTTCTTGTGATTTTGATAACGTCCGGAGTTAGCCTGATTGCTTTCCAAAATCGGGATTTATTATATCGCCTGCTCTTTCACGAGTCTGCTGTTCTAGTAAAAAAGGAGTGGTATCGCTTGGTTTCCCATGCTTTGGTGCATGGAAGTTTGATGCACCTGCTGTTCAATATGATGACTCTCTATTTTTTCGCTCCTGCCATTGAGGGTGCATTCGGTGCGGCCACTTTTCTAACGATCTATATCGTGTCTATCCTTGCAGGTGGTGTTTTGTCGCTGTTGATCCATCGGAAAGAGCCTAACTATACGGCTTTGGGGGCATCGGGTGGTGTGGTCGGCATTTTGTTTTCGTCCATTGCGATGAACCCTTTCTCTAAAATATACATTATTCCTTTTCCTTTCGGAATAGATGCCTGGATATTTGGCGTGTTTTACCTCTCGTTCACCGTGTATTCGATGAAATATATGCCTCAAAGCCAGATTGGGCATGACGCACATCTTGGTGGAGCCATCGCCGGAGTTCTTTCGATCTTGCTGATAGCACCGGAAATCGTTCTTCAACATGGGCTGTACCTGTTTCTGATGTTGATCCCGATCGTGGTTGGTGTGGCCCTGATCTACAAGGGAATAATCAAAAACGACTAAAAAAGGTTTTATCGATCGATTTTCTTCACAATCTAACAGCGGCAATCTTGTGTTCCATTTGCTTCGTTTGGCCGGGTTTGTTGTCAAACTTTGCCGTGCAATAGATCCGTTCGGAGATAGGTTCGAGAATAGCGTTCGCTTTGGAGATCACGCCGAGGCATTCGTCCATTGTGTCACATTCCACGACTGTTCCCATCGGGGTCAATTCACTTTGATAGGGTAGGGAGTCGATCATTTCCACCACTTTTTTCACATATTGGCTCACATGTGCTCCCTTGTCGGTAGGGAAAATTGCAAATTCTAATATGACTGACATAGCTTTTTTGTTTTAGGATTGTTGATCTACAAAGTTAGCAATTCGCAAGCCAATTCGCCGAATTCGCAAGCGCATATTTCTTTATTTTGAAACAAACCCCGAAGGCAGGGCCAGCAACAGGTGTTGGATAAAAGCTATTTTATACCAAATTGGAATCTGCGGTCGGATGGGTGAATGGGCTTTGGGGCTTTGAAATAGATCCGAGAAACCACTCCCAAAACAGATGCCATGCCCACGATCTAAAAAAAGCTGCGCTGCTTTTTGAAAAACTACCGTAGGTCTTGGGCAAAACTACCGCAGGTTTTGGACAAAAGCTGCGCAGGTTTTTACGGAAAGCTCGCTATGTTTCTTCCGCTTGTGGGTTTGTTGTTTAGCAACCTCGACTCGGGATACCGATTGATTTTAAATGTTTGTATCCAGGTTGATATTTTTCGAAGTGATGAATTAAATTTTACGAGTAGCGCCTTTCAAACTGGTAAGAATCTTCTGCCATTTCAGAAATAGATCTTCCATCGATGGCAACACGATGTCTGCACCGGCATTATAAAGCACCTGTTCGTCAATGGGGCCGGTATTGATCGCGATGCAGAAGACTCCTGCATCTGCCGCCGATTGAACCCCCATTGGCGCATTTTCAATCACAACCGCTTGGTTGGTGTCTAGTTTTCCTCCTCTAATTAACCCCTTAAGGTAAGGTTCGGGATTTGGCTTGCCATTTTTCACATCGAATGCTGTCACCATTTTTTCGCGAACAAAAATTCCAGGGAAATTCTCTTCTAGTTTTCCTAATAGGGAGTGCTGGCCCGATCCGGTTACAAGTATGGTGTCCAACCCATCGGCTTTGACCTGATTGAGCATTTCGCGGGCAAAGGGAATCGTTTCGCCTTGGTTGTACTGGGTAAACAGTTCTGTTTTCCGTGCATAAATCACTTTGATTTCCTCTTCGGTGGCATCTCGCCCAAATTCGCGTTGGGTGAGCAGGTTGATGGTGCTGCCTCCAGTGCGTCCTTCGTGGATGAAAAATTCTTTGTAGGTGCAGTGGTAGCCAAATTCGGTCATTGTTTGAACCCACGATTTGCAGTGGGAGGGCATTGAGTTGTAGAGAACACCGTCCATGTCGAATAGGACAGCCTGAATATCGAATCTTGTGTATCCCGTGAGGGTTAAATAAGCATGAAATGGATCAGTCATTGTATTTCCTTATGAATATGTTGCAAAGATACGAAGATTTGTGCGGTCGGGACAAATCAATTCCCATCTATAGAAGGCAAATAAGTGAAAAATCAACCTTATTTTAGTCTGATTTCCGCGGTCTCTTTTTGAGTTTTTATCATTATATTTGCTTTGCGTAACTTAAAACAAACGAAATAGTGTGAGATGAAGATTGGATAATTATGCGCCAAACACCTAAATAATTATGAACATTATTATTCGCCGGGCGACAGATAAAGACTTGGATGACTTGTATGACATGATTTGTGAATTCGCCCAATTTGTAAAGAAGGCCGACAAAGTGACAATCACGAAGCACGAGTTGCTGGAAGAGCAAAAACTTTTTGTGTGCTTTTTGGCGGAAATAGAACAAAAAGAACTGGCGGGATACATTTTCTTTTTTCCCACTTTCCATACTTGGACTGGAAAAGCCATCTTTTTGGATGATTTGTATGTCAGGGATGATTATCGTCGCCTTGGGATTGGCACGAGGTTGATCAATTCGGCGATTGACTATGCAAAAGAAACCGGTTGCACAAAAGTTCGCTGGCAAGTATATGATTGGAACAAAGACGCCATTGCCATGTATGAAAAAATAGGTGCGAGGGTAGGGGACAACAATTTGAATTGCGAACTGGATATTTGAGTTCATCCCCAAAAAGATTACAACGCAAATTGCGCAAATCCGTATAATTCTTTTTTGCCTTTTAACGAGATAGTTAAATTGCTCTTATTTGTTTGGCAAACGAGAGGTTAGCGTAATTTGCGTTCTTTCGAGGCCACTTCCTTCATTGAAGGAGCAAGCGTCAGGCACCACTTTATTTATACAAGCAAAGATAGGGAGTATCCTCGTCGCATTTCACTTTGAACTTCACCCCTTTCTCCACCACAAAGCTTTCAAATTTCTTATACGTTTTCCATTCCGATTCGCCGGGTTGCTGGATGGTCAGTGTTCCCGATATGACGGTCATCACTTCCACCGTGGAAGTTCCAAATTCGTATTCTCCCGCAGCCATTACGCCAACCGTGGCTGTTCCTTCAGCCGATTCCAATCCGATGGATACAACTTTTCCATCGAAGTATTCATTTGTTTTGAACATAAAATATCCCTTATTTGTAGGTAAAATGATAATTAAACCAAGCTCAAGGCCCGTTCAGCCGCCAAAGTTAATAAATTTGAGTTTACTGAATTCCAACTTCAACCAAATCATTGCAACAAATTGCAGTTTTTGAAATGGACAAAAGTTGGAATTGAAATTGTTGCTGAGCTTATACCTCTTGCGTTATGCTTCCATAGCGGTGATATTCATACGAAATGCTTTGTTCTTTGAGGTAATGCAACAATTCCACACGTCCTTCGGGCAATGGCGCTTGGTGCGCAATGTATTGCCCGTTCTTTGCCGCAGTTTCATAGAAAGCGTCGGATAGACCTGCGGTGAGTGTCCGGATACGGTTGTATTTCTTCACACCGGTCAAGAATTGGCTTTCGCTCTCGACTACCACTGGATAGCTTGCCGCAAGCGCATCTTTCACTTTTGCAAATTTGGAGTCATTTGCATCGATACTGATCGTCAAACCAGCCTTGGCCACTTTGGCGGCAGCGATCACCAGCAAAAGATCCAAAACGGCATCGTTGGCATGAATGCGCAACACCATGTTTTGGATAGGCAAATATCGGAATGTGTTCTTTTCTCCATAAATATGTTGCGTGTCGTATTCTGCGGCAAATTCTTTCAACCAGCTTGCCCGATAATTTTCTATAGCTCGTTGGAAACAAATATTCTCCTGTTCGCCAAGCAATGCCGATAGCGTCGGGAAATGTGTGGTGGCCGTTTTCAAAATGGGTGTTTGTGGCTTCTGCTCGAATTTAACAAAGCAGGAAACATAGTTAGGCCCTCCGGCTTTGATGCCACCGCCAAATGCCGAAAGCTTCATCCCGCCAAAAGGCTGGCGGTTGACAATGGCGCCGGTGATGCCCCGGTTGATGTAGAGGTTGCCCGCTTCGATGCTGTTTTTCCAAGTTTCAATCTCACTTTCGTCAAGCGATTGCAATCCTGAGGTGAGTCCGTAATCGCTGCTGTTGACTAATTTGATACCTTCCACCAAGTCGTCGATGCGAATTACGGATAGGACAGGGGCGAAAAGTTCGGTTTGGAAAGTGAAGCTGCCTGGTTTCACACCCCATTTCACGGATGGGCGCAGGATGTATTTGTTGGCATCCACATACTCCGGTTTCACAAGCCACGATTCGCCTTCTTCCAAGTGTTGGATCGCTTGTTCGAGCTTGTCGTTTTGGTTCGTGATCATGGGTCCGACGGTGGATGCGCCGTCCCATTGGCTTCCCGTTTGGATGCTGCCGACGGCATCGATGAGCTTCGATTTGAAATTGGCATCATCATACACTTCTTTGTCGAGCAAGAGCAAGGAGCAAGCCGAGCATTTTTGCCCCGCATTGCTGAAAGCGGATGTCACCACATTTTGGATGGTGTGGTCGCGGTCGCCGCTTGCGGTGAGGATCATCGCATTTTTGCCGCCCGTTTCGGCAGCCAAAGGGCATTTTGGGTTGGCTTCCAGCAGTCGGAAAGCCGTGTCGGTGCCACCTGTCAGGATGATATGCTTTACCAAAGGGTTTTTTGTCAGGTAATTGACCGGTTCACGGCCATCGGCACAAAGCAGTTGCAAAGCGTCTTTGGGAACACCTGCTTCCCAAAAGCATTGGGCAAATTCCCACGCTACCGGATAGGCAGAAGTGGCAGGCTTCAAGATAACCGAGTTGCCTCCGGCTAAAGCTGCTGCCACGCCACCCACGGGAATTGCAAGTGGGAAATTCCAAGGTGGGATAACAAGAATAATTCCCTTGGGAGAAATTGTCACATTCTCCAAATCTTCGAAGGTTTTCATCGAAATAGGGTAGTAGCGGCAAAAATCCACCGCTTCCGACACTTCCACGTCCCCTTCGTAGAACGTTTTTCCGGTGATGGCACTCATGCAACCGATCAGGTCGCCTCGTTTGGCGGATAGGTTGTCGGCCACCCTGTGCAAAATCTGATTGCGATGAGCCAAGGACGTTTTGCGCCATCCCGAAGCATCTTCATCTGCAATCCGGAGCATTTCTTCCACCTCTGGCAAGCCGGTAAGGCCCACTTTGCACACGCACACTTTTTCTTCCTGACCGTGGTCGAAATATTCGAGCTGTTTTTCGCCTTTTATTGCTTTTTCTCCTACCTGTACGGGTATTTCATAAGGCGCATCGGTGTGTGATTTTTTCCATTTTTCACGAATTCCGTCTGCCCATTTGCGGTTGGCTGGCAGGTCGAAATCGGTGTCCGGTTCGTTCTTGAATGCCTCTAAATCTGTGGTTGGAGCAATGGGTTGTGTCCTGTCTTGACGGCGTTTGGGAGTTGTACTTACAGAATCTTTCAAGGCATAGGCATCTAAAAATTGTTGCTTTAGAAAATTCCATTGTCCGCTTCCCTCTTTTAAATTGAAGGAATAGCTGAGAAAATTTTCCTTGCCCGTGTTTTCGTCCAGACGGCGCACCAAATAAGAAACCGCATTCAAGAAATGTTCGTCTTTCACCACCGGCGTGTAGAGAATAATCTGTTTGTCGAGGCTTCGCATCACCCGTGGCAGGTGGTTGGCCATCCCTTCGAGCATCTCGAAAGTCACAGAATCTTCCACGCCGTTTTGTTTGCTCAGCAAATAAGCATAACCGATGCTGAAAAAATTGTGCGAAGCCACTCCCAGATGCAAGGCCTTCGCATTTTCGGGCAGCATGGCCTTGTCGAGAATATGCAAATAGTTGGCATCCACTTCGAGTTTGCTGCTATGGACAGGGTTGGCCCACCCCTTTAGCGAAGACACGATGCTCTCCATTTGTAAGTTAGCTCCTTTCACAAGTCGCATTTTCAAAGGCGATCCGCCTTCTGCCAGCCGTTTCTTCGCAAATTCGAGTAATTCGTCCTGAAAGTTGGAAGCATCGGGCAAATAAGCCTGCACCACGATTCCGGCTTCCAGATTCTTGAATTGCGGCATGGAAAGGACTGTTTTGAATACATCCAAGGTCAATTCCGTGTCCTTGTATTCCTCCATGTCCATGTTTATGAACTTGGGCCGCGACACGCCCTTATCGTCCACATATGGATAATCGATAGCTTGCTGGTAAAGATTCGCCATCAATTCGCATAAGTCTTTTTTGTTTTGGGCGTAATTTAAGGCATTGATCTTTGCGTAAATTCCTGATATCTTGACGGAAATATAATTTATGTTTGGATAGGTGAGGGCTTCCATGTAATGCTGGTAGCGATGTTTCGCCTCGCCGTCGCCCAACACCACTTCACCCAGCAGGTTGACATTCTGCCCGATTTTTTGAGCTTTTCGTTCTGTGAGGTGCTCGTTCAGGGCAGTTGCTTCTTCGTCGATAATCACTTTGGATGTTTCTGAACGGAGTCGTTTTTTGAAAATTGGCATCGCAATGAAATCAAATTGATAGCCGAAAGCTGTGAACAATTTGAGCAACAAGCGGTCGGATGCACCAAAAAATTCCGGGACGCCGTATCGTTCCAGAAGTATTTTCATCCGCTTCGATAGCTTTCGGTTATTTCTAATTTGTGACGATTCGTCCAACATTTTAGACAACAGCAACTTGTCGTTGCTGTTTTGTACCATGATGGCATATTTTTTTTGTTCTTTGAGCTCAAGGGGCGTAAGTTCTTTTTCAGCCTTTTCTAAAAAGGATTTTGCAAAATCAATGACCTCCGAGGCAGCTAATTTTCCCATAACCTAAGATTTATTATTCCATATTTGTTTAAATCACAGCTAAAATACGAAAAAATTAGTGACAGGAGAGTCGAATGAATATTTTTGTGTATTTTTATGCATTCAGAATGGGCAAATCATAAAAAAAGGGACTTTTGCAAGCCCCCTTCAACACCTAAAATCAATAAACCTTTTACCTCCTCCAATATCTTCTTTGTTGGTCTGTTAGTACCGAATAAACCCGGTCGTCAGCACGTCTGTGTTCCTTGTCGATCTGATGTTCCACTTTCCTGAGTTCCTTTTGTAGGCGTTTTGGATTTGTGGGATCATAATGTCCAGGCCTTTGCGAATGGCTCGGTCGATCCAGTTCAGATCGTATTTCTCTTCTTCTTTGTTCCAGGTAATCCACCCTCCGATGTTCTTCCCTCCGTATATCCTTGATTTTGTCAATTTGGCGAGGACTAAGATAGGACACTGGCGGCAAGTCGGGATCATTGACCACGTGTTCCGGTCTATTGTGTTGATTATAAGCTAGTATTCCGTAATGAGCGTCGAAAGAAGCCGTACATGAACTTAGCATTGCAACCAACGACACAATCATTACTCCTAAAATGCTATTCTTTGTTTTCATAAGTTCTTCATTTTACCTTTTATCTAAATTTGGGACAGTTGGGCAGACAAAAGGTTTAATTTGAGAATCTCAGATTTTGAACATATAACTATTCCCGTTTCTTTGAAAATAGGTGTTTCTCGGGTTATAATATTTTTATACCTTTGCCTTCCGAAATAAAAAGATTCAAACAATGGCTAAAGAATTGAAAGAACTTACCTCTCGAAGCGAGAACTATTCGCAATGGTATAACGACTTGGTATTGAAAGCTGATCTGGCGGAAAACTCCGCCGTGCGTGGCTGTATGGTCATCAAGCCATATGGGTATGCTATCTGGGAAAAAATACAGCAAGAGCTAGACCGTATGTTTAAGGAAACCGGTCATGTGAATGCTTATTTTCCGCTGTTCATTCCAAAATCATTTTTGAGCAAAGAAGCTGACCATGTGGAAGGTTTTGCCAAAGAATGCGCTGTGGTGACACACTACCGGTTGAAGAACGATCCCAATGGAAAAGGTCTTGTGGTGGATCCGGCAGCAAAACTTGAAGAGGAATTGATTGTTCGCCCTACCTCAGAAACCATCATCTGGAACACATATAAAGGCTGGATACAGTCTTACCGCGATCTTCCTATCTTGTGCAACCAATGGGCCAATGTGGTGCGTTGGGAAATGCGTACCCGCCTGTTTCTGCGTACGGCAGAATTCTTGTGGCAGGAAGGGCACACCGCTCACGCAACAGAAGGGGAAGCGGTGAAAGAAGCACAGACTATGCTTGAGGTGTATGCCGATTTTGCCGAGCGTTTCATGGCCATGCCTGTCATCAAAGGGACAAAAACAGCCAACGAACGTTTTGCCGGAGCCATCGAGACCTATTGCATCGAAGCCTTGATGCAGGACGGGAAGGCACTTCAGGCGGGAACATCACACTTCCTCGGGCAGAATTTTGCCAAAGCGTTTGATGTGACTTTTGTGAACAAAAACAATCAACAGGAACACGTTTGGGCTACTTCGTGGGGAGTTTCCACTCGTTTGATAGGTGGTTTGATTATGACTCACTCCGACGACAATGGTTTGGTGCTGCCTCCTAATCTCGCCCCATTCCAAGTGGTGATTGTTCCCATTTATAAAAATGACGGCCAGCTGGCGCAGATCTCCGAGAAAGTGGGTGAAATCGTGAAAAAATTGAAAGCGCTTGGAATCAGCGTAAAATATGACAACAACGATGCCAAAAAACCGGGATGGAAATTTGCGGAATACGAATTGAAGGGCGTTCCCGTTCGTCTGGGAATCGGTGCGCGTGATTTGGAAAATGGCACGGTGGAAGTGGCCCGAAGAGATACCTTGACAAAAGAAACCGTGTCGATGGAAAATATCGAACAGTTTATTGCGGATCTGTTGAAAGAAATTCAAGCAAATATCTACAAGAAGGCTGCCGATTTTCGTGCTTCGCAAACCCGTGAAGTGAACAGTTACGATGAATTCAAAGAAGAAATAGAAAAAGGTGGATTTTTACTTTGTCATTGGGATGGAACTCCTGAAACGGAAGAAAAAATCAAGGACGAAACCAAGGCAACCATCCGTTGCATTCCCTTGGATGGCGACAAAACGCCGGGAACGTGCATGGTGACAGGGAACCCATCTGCGCAAAGGGTGATTTTTGCCAGAGCTTATTGATTGAAGTAGGCTCTACATATAAAAAGAGGTTGTCTCAAAAGATATCAGACTCCATCCACACTCTTCCCTATTATGATGTGATCTGAAATATCGCCTAGTTATACGTAGAATCAAAGTTTTGGAAATTTTGTCGCTTTAAAAGCTTCAAATCGAAGGGTAGCTATTTTTCGACTGTATTTAAGCGGAAGTTTGGCGTACTTCCTGCAGCCAAGGTCGTTGTCTGTTAAGTTCTTGCTGTTGTCGTCTGGTTTTGTCCAGACCTTCCAGCGGAAAAAGAGGGATTCGAACCCCCGGTACAGTTACCCGTACACCGCATTTCGAGTGCGGCCCATTCGACCACTCTGGCATTTTTCCATTGTGACTGTTCACTATGCAAAGATATAATTTTAACGGGTACGTCATATTCCCAAGCAATAAAATTTTCTGATTGAAATAGAAGTTGTATCTTCTTAGTTGTTATTATTATAGGCAACCAATTTTAATTTGGCATGAAAATTTATATCAAGAATATGGTGTGCGATCGATGCAAAATGGTCGTTGATAGTGAATTGAAGTCTCTTGGCCTTTATCCGTGCTTGGTGGAACTGGGTGAAGTTGAAATCGAAGAAAATATTTCGGTGGAGAAGAAAATAGAGCTTTCCATGCGGCTCAAAGGCTTGGGTTTTGAATTGTTGGATGACAAGAAAAGCCAACTTGTGGAAAGGATCAAGAACAAATTGGTGGATTTGGTACATAACAAAAACGGGGAGCTGAAGGTCAATCTATCTGATTTCCTGAGTGATGGATTACATCACGATTATGGTTACTTGAGCAACCTATTTTCTGAAGAAACTGGCTCTACCATCGAAAAATATTTTATTGCTCAAAAAATAGAGAAGGTGAAAGAATGGTTGGTGTATGATGAGCTGTCTTTAAGCGAAATAGCTTTCCGGCTCAACTATTCCAGTGTGTCCCATCTTAGTTCCCAGTTTAAAAGGGTGACCGGATTATCTCCCTCTCATTTTAAAAAAAATCGAGAAAATCGCCGTAAACCTCTTGACCGCATTTAGTCTTTGAGTGAAATGGAAATTACGACAAACTATTCCAAAATTATATAAACTCTTGTTCACCGATTTTCAACATCTTTGTAACTCCAAAAAAAAAATGAAGATGGCAAAGAAAACCTATAAAATAGCAGGCATGATGTGTAACGGCTGCCGTTCGCATGTTGAAAAGGCATTGGGAGAAGTCCCAGGAGTAACTCAAGTTACGGTTGAGTTGGAAACGGAACAGGTTGAAATCAGCACAAATAAGGATATTCCCTTAACTGTTTATCAACAAGCTATTGGTGAGCGATATACGATAAGTTTGCTTACTCAGAACAAACCAAAAATTACTTCTATTTCCTCTTCTGTTCCTTCGTTTGCGGGTATTCGCCCGATCATAAATTCGCAGAAAAATACCTATAGGATTAGTGGCATGACTTGCAATGGTTGCCGCACGCATGTCGAAAATCTTCTCAAGGATGCTCCTGGGGTGATTGCTGCTACTGTGGATTTGCAGAAAGCGGAAGCTGTGGTTGAATCGACAAAAGAAATTCCACTTTCGCACTTGAAAGCTATCTTTGCCAAAGACGGCGGCAGTTATGGGATCCACACCATGGATGAGGTGGTCGTTCCCCCCAAGAAAAAACTTCCTCCAACCGATTTTTCCGGCGTATATTATTGTCCGATGCAATGCGAGGGGGACAAAACCTACGGTAAATTTGGTGACTGCCCTGTTTGCGGGATGGATTTGGTGCCGCTCATATCCAATTCGGCGGAAGCGCATGGAGATAACGTCCTCCGGCTCAAATTGTGGCTTTCTGTGGCTTTCACACTGCCGATCTTCTTGATTGCCATGGGCGAAATGATTCCTGGTAATCCCCTTTATCGTTGGTCTTCTCCCTCCACGCTGAACTGGATTCAATTCGCTTTGTCGCTTCCTGTGGTGTTCTATTGCGGGCGAATGTTTTTCGAACGGGCGTGGAGAAGCATCCGCACTTCGCACTACAATATGTTTACGCTTATCGGAATTGGCGCCGGGGTTGCTTGGGCGTTTAGTGTTTTGGGATTGCTTTTCCCTGATTTTTTCCCCGCGCAATTCAAATCGCATCATGGCATGGTGCATGTCTATTTTGAGGCGACAACTGTGATCCTGACGCTTGTCTTGCTTGGCCAAATGCTGGAGGCACGGGCGCACGGAAAAACGCAGGATGCGCTGAAAGCGTTGTTGGGTCTTGTCCCTGCTAAGACATACAAAGTTGTGGAAGGGGGAGAAGTTGAAATACGTGTGGAGGATGTCCTAAAAGGTGATGTGCTCAGGGTGAAGCCCGGCGATAAAGTTCCTGTCGATGGGGTCGTAGTGGAAGGAGAATCGGATCTGGATGAATCCATGATTACCGGCGAGCCGATTCCGGTGCAAAAGAAAATGGGTGATTCGGTTGTTTCGGGAACAGTTAATGGGAGCGGGAGCTTTTTGTTTCGTGCCGAAAAAGTGGGTGATGAAACCTTGCTGTCGCAAATTGTGGAGATGGTAAATCGGGCGAGCCGGACGCAGGCCCCAGTTCAGAAGCTTGCAGACAAAATTTCGTCCTATTTTGTACCCGTCGTGGTGGCCATTTCGCTCTTGACTTTTATTCTTTGGGCTGTTTTTGGGCCAGAACCATCGTCTGTGTATGCATTGGTGAATGCCATTGCTGTTTTGATTATCGCTTGCCCATGTGCGCTGGGATTGGCTACGCCCATGTCGGTGATGGTTGGCGTGGGAAAAGGAGCCGGCATGGGGATACTGATAAAAGATGCGGAGGCACTTCAACAAATGTCGAAAGTAGATACCTTGGTGGTGGACAAAACCGGAACTTTGACAGAAGGAAAGCCATCTGTCGAGGAATTTGTGAATCTCTCAAACCTTTCAGATGTAGCACTTTGGCAATTTATTCTTTCGGTAAACACATTTAGTACGCATCCTTTGGCCAAGGCAACGGTAGAATTTGCTTCAACGAAAGAAACTCAGGCTGTGGATGTGACGGATTTCCAAAATATTTCGGGACAAGGAGTCACAGCCTTTTTGGGCCAAAAGAAAATAATCTTTGGAAACGAGGCCTTGTTGCTGAACAACCAAATTGATATCTCCGAAGAGGTGCAACAGCGTGTAAATAAGTATCGGGAAAAAGGTAAAACCGTTTCATTTCTCGCTTTGGATCACGCTTTGCTGGGATTCGTGGTGATTGCGGACAAAATCAAAGCGTCCAGTTTTCAGGCAATTCAGAATCTGCACGAAAGAGGCATCCAGGTGATGATTTTGACTGGCGACAATCCGTTGACGGCAAAGTCTGTTGCCGAAAAATTAGGGCTGAAGCATTTTAAAGCAGGCCTACTCCCCGAAGATAAAATGAAGGAAGTGGAAATGCTTCAACGCGAAGGCCACATCGTAGCCATGGCTGGGGACGGCATCAACGACGCTCCCGCTTTGGCCAAAAGCGATGTCGGAATAGCCATGGGTACGGGGGCGGACGTGGCTATTGAAAATGCAAAAATCACACTTGTCAAAGGAGACTTGCAAGGCATTGCGAAGGCGCGCAGTTTGAGCGAAGCTGTGATGAAAAACATTCGTCAGAACCTGTTTTTTGCCCTGCTTTATAATGCAATTGGTGTTCCAGTCGCCGCCGGAATCCTGTACCCTTTCTTCGGGCTGCTTTTGTCGCCGATGATTGCGGCATTGGCGATGAGTTTCAGTTCGGTGTCGGTTATTAGCAATGCCTTGAGGTTGAGAGGTGTGAAATTGTGATATCCTTAGAGTGGAACGCGCTTTTTTTTATTTGCGAGAAAATACAGCATGATATTCTGCCGATACGGATATTTTACGTACATTTGTAGAAAATATACGATTATGAGTACAACAATAGAGCAAGCTCGATTTGATGCCAGGCTTCCAAAAGAACAGAAAGATCTATTTGAGAAGGCAGCGCAGTTAGGTGGTTATAGGAATCTTACTGATTTTGTCATTCGAGTAGCTCAAGAAAAAGCGAAAGAGATTATAAAAGAAAAAGAACTCATAATTGCTTCAGAAAAAGACAGTCAAATCTTTTTTGATGCCATAACCAACCCGCAAAAGCCTTCCGAAACATTGAAGAAAGCTTTAGCGGATTACGATTCGTTTATCGCAAGCTCAAAATAAGAAATGATAGAGCTATTGGACAGCAGGCACAACCGGAAAGATTTTGATTGTGGAAATGAACTCTTGAACAATTACCTGAAACATCAAGCCGGACAAGATGTGAAACATAAGCTTTCAGTCTGTTACGTCTTGATCGAAAACTCAACAGATTATATAAAAGGATATTACACCCTTTCGAATAGTAGCATTCCTTTGAGTTGCTTTTCAGAGCAAACTCGAGAAAAACTTCCAAAATCCTATGTGTCTATCCCGACCACCTTGCTGGGTAGATTGGCAATTGATAGGAAATATGGAGGGCAAGGAATTGGAAAGATTTTGTTGATCGATGCCTTAAAAAGAAGTTATGGAATATCTCATGAAATTGGTTCTTTTGGGGTAGTGGTGGATCCGATAGATGATGAGGCGAGGCGATTTTACCAAAAATATGATTTCATTGAGTTTCCGGACAGCAAGAAAATGTTTATAGCCACAAAAACATTAAAGGAGTTGTTTGATTAATACATGCGATGCCAATCGCCCTTCGGAGATAGCCAAATGTCAATGCGTTAGTTTGTTACCTTCTGTAAAGGAAATATTTATAGGGAGATAATGCTTGTTTGAAAAAGAATGCCTATCTTTGCGCCGCTTTTTATGTTCCGTGTGATGGGAAATAAGGAAGCATATTCCCTTAATTTTGAGTAACACATTTTAATCAAAAGAAAAATGAAAGTATTTAGTCTAAGTGGTGCATTGCGAAATGACCTTGGCAAAAAAGCAACCAAAGCGATTCGCAAAGAAGGTGTTGTTCCAGCCATTATTTATGGTGGTGACGATAGAAAAGCTCTTCACATCAGCGTGAAAGCATCGGATGTTCGTAAATTGATTTACACTCCCGAAATCTTTTTGGTGGATTTGAACGTGGAAGGAGTTTCTTACAAGGCAATCTTGAAAGACCTTCAATTCCATGCAGTTTCAGATGATCTTCTACATATCGATTTTCTTCAAGTATTTGAAGCAAAACCAATCGTTATGGAAGTGCCTGTTGTGCTTGATGGCTTGGCAGAAGGCGTGAAAGCCGGTGGTAAATTGTCATTGGACATCCGCAAACTGAAAGTGAAAGCATTGTATGATGCTGTTCCTGAAAAATTGCATGTGGATGTATCCAATCTTGGTCTTGGCAAGTCTATCCAAGTGGGAGAATTGCATTTCGAAGGCCTTGAATTGTTGAATGCCAAGAATGCCGTTGTTGCCCGCGTTCAATTGACTCGTGCCGCAAGAGGTGCTGCTGCCAAATCAAAGTAATCTTGGCTGTGTAGCTTAAGGTTGAATTTTTAAACCTGACGAATGAAGTACTTGATTGTAGGTCTCGGAAACATCGGCGATGAGTACCGATATACGAGACACAACATAGGATTCCGAGTATTGGACGCTTTAGCTAAGGCGTCCAATCTTGTTTTTGACGACAAACGCTACGGAGAAGTGGCTGAAATGAAGGTAAAAGGCCGAACGCTTGTCCTCTTGAAGCCATCCACCTATATGAACTTGAGCGGGAATGCAGTCCGTTACTGGTTGCAAAAGGAAAACATTCCGCCAGAAAACATGCTTGTGGTGGTGGATGACCTAGCTTTGCCTTTTGGAGCGTTGCGGCTGAAGGCCAAAGGAAGTGATGCCGGGCACAACGGATTGAAACATATCCAGCAGATCCTCGGCACACAGAATTATGCCCGTTTGCGTTTTGGTATTGGAAATGATTTTCCGAAGGGAGGACAGGTGGATTTTGTACTCGGTCATTTTTCACAGGAAAATGAAGCTGCCCTGCCGGCTAAACTCGAAACTTGTGGGAAAATCATTGTCGATTTTTGTTTGGCAGGTATTCAAAACGCCATGAATCAGTATAACAACAAATAATTGGGGAGGAAACATTTGTGGAAGAAGTAAGAATCGACAAATGGCTATGGGCAACGCGTGTTTTCAAAACCCGCTCAATTGCCTCGGAAGCTTGTTCCAAAGGACGGGTGATGCTCAAAGGGATGAATGCGAAATCGTCCAAAATGATTCGTGTGGGAGATGTTGTGCAAATCCGCAAACCGCCCATCACCTATTCGTTTGAGGTATTGGCACTGACCGATAAAAGAATGGGGGCAAAACTTGTCGCCAGCTTTTTGAAGAATGTGACCACTGCCGAGCAATACGAAATTTTGGAACTCAGCAAACTTAGCGGGTTTGTGGATCGCGCCCGGGGAATGGGCCGTCCCACCAAAAAAGACCGCCGTGAGTTGGAAACTTTTTCGGGCGACATCACCAGCGACAACTTCGATTTTGAATTCGATTTCGAAGGCGAGGATTGATTTCCTGTCTTTAACAAATCCCCCATTTCATGCTTTGAACTGGGATTTACAAATAAATCGCCTTCTTTTCCTTGTCGTATATCGGAACCAAGGGAACGGTGTCAAAAGTCAGGCAATATTCCACCGAATCCGCCAGGTTGTTGGCTATCAATCGTTGGATGTGTTCTGTGCGGTTGATATAGGCACGGATATCCGATTTGGCCTCCATCCACATGCCATAAGCTACGTTGGCTGCATCCGAAGCTAGCTCGACCCCTTTTTCATTTAAAAGAAAAGCAAGTGCCCCGGCAAAGAGGGAATCCTCGGTGTTGAAGCGGTTGTTCCAACCCGAACAAAGAATCATCACGTCTTTTCCCTGCTGGTTGCAATACTCCGCCAAAGCTGAAATGTTGGAAAATGCTCCGATTGCCAAGCGGTAGCATTCGGCAGCCATCTCAATGGCTTGTGTGCCGTTGGTTGTGGTGAAAACAACCTCTTGACCGGCTACTTTTTCGGCTGTGTAGTCGAAAGGCGAATTTCCAAAATCGGCAAAATCACAACGTTTCACATTCCGTTCTGCACCCACGAGGTAGCCTTTGGCTTTGTATGCCTCCGCTTCTTCGATGCTCGCCACAGGAATCACGCTCCCGACTCCGTTTTTGAATGCGGCACACATCGTGGTGGTGGCGCGGAAAATATCCACCACTACAACGATTGTGTTTTCATTGTTCACATCGTAATAGGGATAGAGTGCGGGAGAAAAACATACGTCAACCTTCATCGTTTATTTTTTTGTTTGCAAAAGTAGTCATTCGTTGCTGCATTGCAAAAACAAGGAAATGTAACGTAGAAAAAACACAAAAAATTCATTGATTCATTTCTTTCCATTTTCGCTAAAAAATATTTATAACCAGCATATTGTAAGCCGATTTTTAAAAATCAAAAAAACATAAAATAAAACCTACGTAATTGTGAATTTAAGTTTCACCATGATCTTTTTATAATTTGCCATTGTCAGGAAAATGATATCCACAATGGTGGATTTATAGAACTGTCCAATCCTTCATATGCTTCAGTGAATCTTCAAGGTTGGATTTGCCTGTTTTTTTTCAAAATGAAATTCACACCTGCCCCCGCAAATATAGCTCGCAGTCAGGCGATATAAATACGCTGAAATACACATACGATAACGGACAATTCAGGACTTCAGATATAATTTTGACCAGCAGACAGGTAATCTTAACTGGAGAAAAGACAATGCCAGAGGCATACAGGAGGATTTCACCTACGATGATCTTCAACGTTTGAAAACTTATGACGGCATTGAATTGACCTACGATGCAAGGGGAAATATAACAGACCATCCGGGAATAGGCGAGCAGCTATATTCCAAATATCAATTGGCTTTGGTCAGACCAACCGCCGATGTTATACCCGAAACAACACAGGAAATAACGTACAATGCTTTACAGAGACCCGAATCGATAAGCGAAGGCAGTTATCAGGCTTCGTTTACGTACAACGCAGACGGAGACCGGGTTCTGATGAAAACGTATAAGGACAGTAGCTTGGTGTCGCAACATTATTACTTGGGTGGGCAATACGAAGTGAAAACGCAGGGTTCTTCCACCAAAGAAATATTCTATTTGGATGGCGACCGCTATTCGGCTTCATCGGCTTTGGTTAGAGAGAATGGAAATAATTGGAATATTTACTATATTTGTCGGGATTATTTAGGCAGCGTCACGCAGGTGACGGATGCGGACGGAAATCTCGAGCAGGAACTCAGTTACGATCCGTGGGGACGGATGCGGAACCCCGAGAACCAAGAGCCGTATGCCGTTTATGACGAGCCCACGCCGTTTTTGGGAATCGGATACACCGGCCACGAACACCTGACCGAGTTTGGCTTGATCAATATGAATGCCCGGCTGTATGACCCCACCGTGGGACGGTTTCTATCTCCGGATCCCTATATTCAAGCACCGGACTTCTCGCAAAATTTCAACCGGTACAGCTATTGCCTGAATAATCCGCTGAAATATACCGATGCTTCCGGCAAAAGCATTGGGCTTGCGATCGCATTATTCGCTTTGTTTTCTGCCGGAAAAACCTACAACGACGGTTACAGGGCAAACGGAAACGAGTTTAACCCTTTTAAGTGGACTGTTGTTCCAACCATCACCCTGTCTTACGGATTTTCATCCGACGGAAGTGGTACTTATTCAGCTGGAATTGGTTACAACGACAATCCGTTTATGGTAGGTTACACCACCTATAGCGGTTGGGGAGTCGGAACGCAAGTGAACGGATATACCGTTTTGTTGTCCACTGTTTCCAAAATAGAAAATGGCCTCAATGCGGCGGCGGACTATGTGGACGAGCAGATCAGTTCATTCAGTTGGTCGGATACCCAATATGCCATCCCGGTTTGGGCAGAAGCAAGAATGGCCGCGAATGCCTCTGACAGAGGGAATGCTTACTTTGCCGAAGGTGACTATGGCTATGCTGCCTTGTCTTATGTTGAAGCCCTTTCATGGGACATAATGGGTGCTGCGGATCTGCTTACCATCGGGCGGGCTTCGCAAGTCAGATCGCTAATCACTTCCGGAGGGGAACTGATAGCCAAAGGCGGCAGGTATTTGTATGGCAAGTTTGCTGTTGCGGAGGGGGCGGCGGCTAAGGGGGGACTTACAAATCCACAGTTAGTCCAGAAGTCCGCAACCTTAGCCGAAAGGGCTATTGGAGGTACAGGGGGCGTTGCAGGAACAGCAAAGCATCAATACGCATCTAAACTTTTAAATCGTTATCAAAGTATTTACGGTAATCGAGGATTAGAAACAGGGTTATACTTTAATAATGGTGTTGGCAATCGCGGCTTCCTTGATGTTATTGACCATACGAATGGGATTATATACGATTTTAAATTTGGTAAAGCGGTGATGAGCCCAGCCCAATACAATAAATATTTTAGCAACTTCGGGTTGCCGATACAAGTAATAAGACCGTAATAAAAAATGGCAATAGATAAAGAAATAAAAAAGAGAGTTACTGAGGATTGGTTAAATTCTTTTTCTCAGCTTTCAGCATATGCACAAAACAAATTATACAAAGTAGTTGGCTCTTGTATTATTGGGATAGAGCTGATCAAATTGCCTCATTCAGAAGAATACCGACCTCATTTTGTAATTTATGCCTTATGGAAGAGTGATGTAAAAAAATGTTTGAATGCACCAGTTTTAATGAAGCAGCTTTATAACAGAAAGGGATTACAATTTAATATCCCTTATGAAAAGCATACAACTTATTTTAATGATGCCATCGAATGTTTTAGAAAGCAAATTCAAGTTTCATTGAATGAACATGTTACTTTGAAATCATTGTTTGAATTTGTGGATAGCCTATTTGGTGATATGTTGGTCAAATCAAATTCAGCAGAACAAGCAAAACTATTTGAGCTTAAATTTTATACTGCTTTATATACAGGCAATCAATCCCAGGTTCAAAATGTTTTAAATCAAATAAAACAGGCGAGTAGAAATTGGAATATACAGATGTTTGAAATGTGGTATGGTAAATCTGATTTGTGGTTTAAAGAATTACAAGAAAAAGCGAGTAATCGAGATGAATTTTTAAAGCAGATAGAAGCAAATAAGCAGGATAAGAAAATAGCAAAGTTAGGGAGTTCAGAACTTATCGCATAATACAAAGCCCCTCCCATTCTATCTGATTTGCAATCCGATAAGTCGTAACCAACGGTTTATTGTCCTAAGTAAGTAGGTTTCGGATTGTAATTGGCTTCGCCGAACATTGTTTCCTTGTAATAGGGAAAGCGGGATTGTAAATTCCGCTTGATGGGGCGGGTTCGGCTACAGCTCCAGCCCGTGGATGGGGCGTGGGCACGGTGGTGGACGGCTACACGGTGCTGTCGTCCGTTGCGGCGAAAGTGGAGAAGGGGCTGAGCGCTGCGGCGGACTATGTGGACGAGCAGATCAGTTCGTTCAGTTGGTCGGATGCCCAATATTCCGTACCGGTGTGGCAAAGTGCAGCGTATGCCTCGGATGCCCTCTCAAGGGGGAATTCAAATTTTTCGGAGGGTTATTACGGTTAGGCTGTGCTGTCGTATGTGGAGACGATATCCTGGGAGGCCATGGGTGCATTGGACTTAGCCACCGTAGGCCGGGCTTCGCAAGTCAGATCGCTAATCACTTCCGGAGGGGAACTGATAGCCAAAGGCGGTAGGTATTTGTATGGCAAGTTTGCTGTTGCGGAGGGGGTGGCTGCTAAGGGGGGCGGTAACCTTTGGAAGGTCGGTGCATACAATGAATTACAAGGTCTGGAATCAGGATTACAAGCACATCACGTTGGTCAGAAACGTTTGATGGGTAAAATGGTTTCAGGATACAATCCAGCAAATGCTCCTTCAAAATTAGTTCCTGAAATTGGACACGTTACTAATATGCCAGGTATTGGAAGAGTTGCTGCAACGAGAGGACTAGGAGGATTTACAAATGCACGTCAAGTATTAGCTAGAGACATTTTTGAATTTAGGCGTGTATATGGAGGGCAAGGGCTACCGAACAGTTCCTTGCAACAGTTAATACAAATGAACAAAACAATGTATCCAAGAGCATTTATAAAATAAAAATATGGAAAATATAGTAGAAAAGTATTATTTTGAATCTGTTAAAGGAATTGATGAAGCTATTTTAAAAGATCAAAATGCTTGGTATCAATACATTTTAAATTTGCCAGTTGCACAACAAATAGTATACACGATTGTGCTGTTTCATAGCCAAATTGAAAATGGAGGTTTTCATCAGTACTTTTTTAATGCATACGGGCAATTTGTTTTTTTAACACTTAAAAATCTAAAATTGATTGGGTCAGAAAACAGGCATAATCTATTAGTAAAAGCATTAGAAGAGGTTAATAATGAAAATTGGGACGAAGAAAAATTTAGAGAGTTAGTGTTTACAAGAAAATTAGACAAGGTAGTTAACTTTGAACAAAAATTGTTTGATTATTTAAATGAACTTGATAATGAATATTATAATTTAGAAAACGAAGAAATAGAAGAATTGTTGACCAACTATTTAGAGAGCCGCTAAAACGAGTACGAACCTTCCCTCACAGATACATCACCTTGCTACAAACAAAAGTAAAGTGTTACGCCTCAAATGGAAGGGATTGCTAAGCAATTTGGACTTGACCTTAACGGAGCTTGGAATAAAGCTGCCATGCCCCATCTAGGAAGACATCCCCGTCCTATCGGATTTGCAATCCGATAAGTCATAATCAACGATTTATTGCCCCGTGGATGGTGGGCTACAGCTCCAACAGCGGCTGGGGCGTTGGCACGGTGGTGGACGGCTACACGGTGCTGTCGTCCGTTGCGGCGAAGGTGGAGAAGGGGCTGAGCGCGGCGGCGGACTATGTGGACGATTTCTTCTTCATCAGTATTATTAAATATAGCCTGCTATTGCTGAAATAAAAAGATATTCTTACTTTTACCAAACATTTCGAAATTAATAGTTGTCAATTATGAATCTTGGAGCACCGGAAATTATTTTAATAGCTTTGATTGTCCTTCTATTGTTTGGCGGGAAGAAAATTCCTGAATTGATGAAAGGGCTTGGTAAAGGCGTAAGCAATTTTAAGAAGGGGTTGAAGGATATTGAGGACGATATTAAGGAAGACATCAAAAGTGATGCTCCTGAAGTAAAAAAGTAAGGTGGCCCTCCATCCTTTATCCCATATTTGATGAAAACTGACTCTCAACAACAACCCCCGACTTCTTCTTTTTGGAAACATTTGGAAGATTTAAGATGGATGTTTATCCGTATTTTATTGGTCATTGTTGTCGTATTTGGTTTTGTTTTCATTAAATATGATTTTCTATTTACTAACATTATCCTATCCCCGACTGATTCCGATTTTGTCACCTATCGGTGTCTGAAATATCTTCTTGCGTTGTTTGGGCTTGGCGATCCCGTTGGGCAGTTTCAAATACATTTAATCAATTACGAGTTATCGGGGCAGTTTATGCTTCAGATTTCAGGGGCGTTCTTGATGGCAGGCGTCATTTCCTTGCCCTACATTATCTTCGAATTGTGGCGCTTTGTTCGTCCCGCTCTTTTTCCAAATGAATCCCGTTATTTGGGAGTTCTTTTTTTCTTTTCATCTTTTCTTTTTTACCTAGGGGCTTTGGTTAGCTATTTCATCATATTTCCCTTGACTATTCATTTTTTGGGAACTTATCAGGTGTCTGACCTGATTGCGAACCAAATCTCAGTCCAGTCGTATTTCAGTGCCTTGATTATATTGGTTTTATCTATCGGCCTTACCTTTGAAATGCCGATCCTTGCCTATTTCCTGTCCAAAATGGGAGTCATATCGAAAGGCACTTTGGCTGCCGGACGAAGATACGCTTTTGTTATTATCCTTACTTTGGCCGCGGTAATAACCCCCACAACGGACCCTTTCACATTAATGGCAGTCGCCGTGCCGTTGTATTTGCTTTATGAAGTGAGTATATGGGTTTGCAAGCGGAATGAAGAAATTGAACCTGAAGGCGTTGATAAGTGATGAGGTGCTAAGCCTTTTTCGTTTAAATCAAATTCCTTGCCGAAAATAAAATACATTCTGTTTGCCCCTCCAATTTTATTATTAATTTTGCTGGAAAGAATAATGACATTTTGAAAAACTATTATTGCATATAAAATATGGAAGAAAAAACTACAACTACGGCACCTGCTCCTGAGCTTAATTTTGATATCGCATTGAATGAAGAGTCGATCAATAGATTGAAATCAATAGCTAAATGGAGCAATATTCTTGTAATAACAGGTTACGTTTGCTTAGGGGCGATGTTTGTGTTTATGCTGGCTTTAGGGAAATACATGGATAAAGCTATGTATCTAACCGGCCAACCTGCTCCGGCGAATGTGGGAACCATTATTTATTCAATATATGGAATAGTGATGATATTGATCTATTTTTTCCCTCTTTTCTATCTTCAAAAGTTTAGCAAGAAGGCAAAACAAGCGGTTTACCAAAATGACGAAACCCTTTTGTCCGAAGCATTGGCCAAACAGGATGTGTTTTTCAAAATATTGGCGTGGTACACTATTGTTAGTTTGTTTTTTATTTTGGTTTTAATTATTGGCTTCAGCTTGATAACCTTCTTTGTTTCATAAGCAAAAGTCAAAACACGATATAAGCCGGATTTCTTCACGATTTCCGGCTTTTTTTCATGGAGCTAATGTTTAATTTTTGGAAAAAAGAGAAGCGTTTTACTCTCCTCAAAAACTTTTTATTAATTTTGATTTATATCTTTCGTTACAATTATGGATTCTATCGAACAACAAATATGCTCGCTCCGTGAAGAACTGCATCGCTTCAACTACGAATATTATGTGTTGTCGCAGCCTACCATCAGCGATTACAATTTCGACCAGAAACTGAGGCTGTTGCACGAATTGGAAGCACAACATCCTGAATATTATGATGCTAATTCTCCCACTTTACGTGTCGGGAGTGATTTGACGAAGAATTTTGTTCAGGTGAAACACAAATATCCGATGCTCTCCCTTTCAAATACATACTCGGAATCGGAAGTGCTGGAGTTTTACAACCGGGTGGAAAAATTGTTGGGGAGCAACGATTTTGAAACGGTTTGCGAACTCAAATTCGATGGCACATCCATATCGTTGACCTATGAAAATGGTGTCCTCAAACAAGCAGTGACTCGTGGTGATGGAGTCCAGGGCGACGATGTTACCTCCAATGTGCGCACCATTCGCAGCATTCCATTGGTGCTTCATGGAGAAGACATACCCCCGTTATTCGAAATTCGAGGAGAGATATTGATGCCGTGGAAGGTGTTTGACAAACTCAACGAAGAACGTGCCGCCCAGGAAGAGCAATTGTTTGCGAATCCACGGAATGCAGCTTCGGGAACGTTGAAGTTGCAAGATCCGAAAGTGGTGGCTTCGCGGGAGCTGGATTCCTATCTTTATTATATGATGGGCGAAAATCTCCCTTGTGGAGAGCATTGTGCTAATTTGGAAAAGGCACGGAGCTGGGGATTCAAAGTTTCGGATGCGATGAAGGTGTGCCGCTCGTTGGACGAAGTGTTTGCCTACCTGAAATATTGGGATGTGGAACGCAAGAATTTGCCTGTGGCGACCGACGGCGTTGTGTTGAAAGTCAATTCTTTGGAGCAACAAGAAGAATTGGGTTATACATCCAAGTTTCCTCGTTGGGCGATCGCTTATAAATTTCAAGCCGAAAAAGAATGGACGAAGCTCAAGGAAGTTACCTACCAAGTGGGACGCACCGGAGCTATCACGCCCGTGGCTAATCTTGAACCTGTGCAATTGTCAGGAAGCGTCGTCAAGCGTGCTTCTCTCTACAATGCGGATGCAATCGAGGCATTGGATTTGCACATCGGAGATACGGTGAGCGTAGAAAAGGGCGGCGAAATTATACCGAAAATAACGGAAGTGGACCTCGATGCACGCCCTGTTGGTGCAGAGAGAGTGTTTTTTATTCAAACCTGTCCTGAATGTGGGACGCCGCTTGTGCGGGACCAGGGGGAAGCCATTTTTTATTGTCCGAACGAAACTGGTTGTCCCTCACAGATCAAAGGTCGTATCGAGCATTTCTTGACCCGCAAGGCCATGAATATTGCTGCGGGTGGAGAAACTGTGGAACATCTGTATAATGCAGGATTGATAAGGAATATTGCCGATCTTTATGAATTGAAGTGGCAAGAGGTAATGCGGCTCGAAAGATGGGGTGAAAAAAGTGCCAAGAATTTGACAGAAAGCATTGAAAAATCGAAAGAAATAGCCTACGAGCGTGTCATTTATGCACTGGGGATTCGTTATGTGGGCGAAACGGTAGCCACAAAATTGGCACAGGCATTTCCCAATATAGAGCTTCTTTCGTCCGCCACCACTGAGGGGTTGATGCGGGTGGATGAAATCGGTGAACGGATTGCCCAAAGCGTGGTGTCTTTTTTTGCAAACGAAGAAAACTGCCAACTGGTGGAACGCTTGAAGCTAGCCGGACTTCAATTTGCTGCTGTTGAAACTGGTATTTCGGACAGGACAAATGTTCTTGGTGGAAAATCTTTCGTCATTAGCGGCGTGTTTTCGCTCCATTCGCGAGACGAATACAAGGCGATGATTGAGCAGAATGGGGGCAAAAACGTGAGTTCTATTTCTGCGAAAACCGACTTTGTGCTTGCGGGCGAAAATATGGGGCCAGCCAAACTCGAAAAAGCGGCCAAATCGGGCATTCCAATAATTGATGAAAAACGCTTTCTTGAAATGCTCGAAGCAAATAATTTATGAAAAAAGGAATAAGACATTTCATCCGGAAATATTTTCAAAAAAGGAGTATAATTCAGGCTTCAAACCAAAAAAGGATAGCTTTGTTTCAAACTTTCGACAAAATCCGGACGGTGGCGATTTTGGGCAAACCCGCTCAGCTGGAGGATCTGAATCTGGTAGCCCAAGATTTGAAAAATAGTGGAAAAATAGTTTCTTTGTTTCTTATTTTGTCTTCCGCAGAAGTCGAAAAAACGGAGGGGATGAAGGAAAGGCTGTTGCCTGAATGTTATTTGATTGATCCCACTGAATTTTCTTGGAAAGGAAGATTGGCTGATTCCAACAAGAATAAATTTCTTCAAATGGATTGCGATGTTGTACTCGACTTTGCTTCAAATGATATTCGTTTTCACCAGTTGTTACTTTCGCATCCGTGTCGATTTAGAATAGGACTGGTAAGCTGTGGTTATCCTCTTTATGATTTTTGCATCCTCAAAGATGATGCTCAGCCATTGATAGATGTTTATCGGCAGATAAAAAAATACCTAAGCAGTATCCGACAAGCACAATAAATTCTTAACTTTGCTCGGGTTTTTAAGCAGGCCTACATAAATTTCTACTTATGTCAAGAATTAATCTCAAAGGGATGGGAGTAGCCATGATCACTCCTTTTAATGAAGATGAAAGTGTTGATTATGATGCTTTGTCTTATCTCGTTGATTATCAGCTTCAGAATGGTACAGATTATTTGGTTGTGTTGGGTACTACTGCCGAAACACCAACTTTGACCGAAGATGAAAAACATAACATTGTTGATTTAATCACGTCTAAAGTCAATGGGAAAGTCCCCTTGATACTTGGAGTTGGCGGGAATGATACCCGAAAGCTGGTCGAAACCCTCAAAACAAACAGTTTTCCGGGAATTGACGGTGTTTTGTCGGTTGTCCCTTACTATAATAAGCCTTCCCAGGAAGGAATTTACCAGCATTACAAGGCGATTGCCGAGGCCTCCAAGCTTCCGGTTGTCCTCTACAATGTGCCGGGAAGAACCGGTGTGAATATGTCTGCCGAAACTACTTTGCGTCTCGCCAATGAGTTTAAAAACATTGTGGCCGTGAAGGAAGCATCTGGCAATATCACTCAAATGGATGATATTATCAAACGCAAACCAAAGGATTTTGATGTCATTTCGGGAGACGATGGCATCACCTTCCCGCTGATTACACTTGGTGCGGTTGGGGTGATTTCTGTGATCGGAAATGCCTTCCCTAAGGAATTTAGCCGCATGACGCGTTTGGCTCTCGAAGGCGATTATGCAAGTGCGTTGAGGATTCATCATAGCTTCAATGAACTGTTTAATTTGTTGTTTGTAGATGGCAATCCAGCCGGCGTGAAATGTATGTTGCACATGATGGGATACATCGAAAATCGTCTTCGTTTGCCCTTGGTGCCAACCCGAATTACCACATTCGAGAAGATTCGCGAGGTTTTGTTGCAGTTGAATATCAAATGTTGATACTCGCTAAGCTCTTTAAATAAAATGAGTTAATGAATTGATTGAAAAAGTATCAAAAAAAGTTACTTGTTTTCTTTGCAGATGTCTCAAATCTGATTACCTTTGCACTCGCAATTCGGAAATAATGGCCGCGTAGCTCAACTGAATAGAGTAGCTGACTACGGATCAGCCGGTTGCAGGTTTGAATCCTGCCGCGGTCACCATAAGAGGGAGTTTCATCAGGAAACTTCCTCTTTTCTTTTTTCTCTTCGGAAGTTCCCATGAATACTCTTTCCTTCAAAGAATTTTTTTAATTTTGATGCAACGTATCAAAAATTTTCACGTCTATATACCAGAGAGAAAAGCGAATGACAGAGGAGCAACTCATAGAGGGATGCAAAAAACAAGATAACAATGCCAGGAGATGTCTTTATGAGCAATACGCGCGAAAGATGTTCGCTTTGTCTTACCGTTATGTGAATGATTATGATGTGGCCCAGGATGTTTTGCAGGATGGTTTCCTGAAGGTTTACGAACGCGTTCACGGATTCATGTATCAAGGTTCTCTTGAGGGTTGGATGAAGCGCATTTTTGTAAATACGGCATTGGATCATTTGCGCAAACAAAAATATCATGTGAGTGTTGAAGAAATCGCATTAAAAGATGAGATTGAACAGCAGGATGACTTGGCAGAGGGTTCATCAGATATATCGAGTGAAATATTAATGTCGATGCTTCAAAAACTGCCCAAAGGATATGCTACCGTATTTAATTTATTGGCAGTGGAAGAATATTCCTCGAAAGAGGTGGCTGCAATGCTCGATATCACAGAAGGTGGTGTTCGTTCGCAATATGCAAGAGCTAGGAAGATGTTGATAAAAATGGTTCGAGAATATCAGATTCAAAACGGATGAAAGAAAAGGAAGTTAATATAGAGGCATTTTTTGCATCCAAACTGAGAAGTTTTGAGATGGATGTTCCAGATGCTGTTTGGAGTCAATTGTCGAATAAATTACAAACAGAGAAGGAGGCAGCGTTTCCGAAGAGACTCTCGAACAAGAAAGTCTTGTGGTGGAGCTTGAGTGCCGTTGCTTCATTGCTGTTGTTGCTGTTTGTGCTCAATCACCAAGAAGGAACGGGCGACTCTCCGATAAATAAATTGGAGGATGAGGCTAAAAATATAGCGAGACAAGCAAGAATAAGAGAGTCGGAACCCACTGAAAATTATGCGAAAAATGAACCTTTGGTTTACGCTTCCAAGAAAAATCAAAGAAAATCCTTATCTTCGGGCAGTATTTCCTTGACCAGCCCCTCACAAAAGACGAGAGATGAAATATTGCCTGAACATATTGACATTAGTCAAGAATACCGGGACGGGAATGCTATGCCGGAGCAAGTGATTGTAGTCGATGGGAAAAAACTTGATCCTGAACTTGAGCGAAAGACCGATGGATTTTCCAATGCGGCAAAGGATGCGGCGGATAGGCTTTTTGGCGATACTGAAGTTGCCAAGCAAAAAAAGAGACATAAGATTGGATTGACTGCTGCCGGAGGCCTTGGACTTTCGTCTCAAACAAAAACAGCCAATCAGCTCTTGTCTCTAAATGATTATTCTCAGTCGGCTTCCGCATTAAGAAGTGGTAGTTTTATGTCAACTCAAGGCATGACGAGTTCCTCTAATTCCACGTATCAGCTCGAGCATTCTTGGCCCGTCTCGTTTAGTATCGGGGTGACGAAACCTTTGACTAGTTTTCTGAGCCTCGAGCTTGGCATTAGCTATAGCTACCTCTATTCCACGCAAAAAGGGAAATCTAATGCAAGTATGAGGCAGAGTCAGCAATTCAGCTATATTGGATTGCCTATGGGCTTAAACTTCCGCGTAGCTACATGGCGTCATTTTCGCTTGGGAATTTTGGTCGGGGGAAGCATCCAGAAAGACATCTCTGGCCGGTTGAAGCAGGAAATTAAAGCAGCTTCGTCTTATGAAGATTATTCAACAAAGAATATACATCAAAAATACATTCAGCCTTCATTGAACTCCAACATTCATATATCTTACTCGATAGGGGAGAAATTAAGTTTGTTTGGAAAATTGGGAGGAGCATATTATTTCGATATGAATGATAGATACAGTACTATATATTCGGATAAAAATTTTCTTCCGGATGTCGGCTTTGGGCTATCTTATAATCTTGAATATTAATTTAACCAAATAAAAATGTTTTAATTATGAAAATCAACAAACTACTTTTATGCGCGGTTTTTGCAGTTTCAACAATGTGGCTGACGTCATGTTTAAATGGCAGTAATTCAGAAACATATTCAAACGCTTACGGCTATGTGGCGACATCTAGTGGGGTAACTTACGTTAATACTTCTTCTGGATACTCAGTCACTTGGGACGGTATTTCTTCTAGCGAACTAGAAGCTGGGCAATGTATCAAATTATCATTTGGCATTGACTACACCACTTCAGGATCGTTCTATCTTGCCCAGAATCCCTCAATTTCCGATCCACTCGATAGTTATACACTGACAGCAGGTGATCCGATTAGCGTAATTGATAGTAACTTTGTAACAGCAGCTTCTGTCAATATGTATGCGTCAACTAGTTTTTTTGGAGATAATTGGTTTTTGTCACTAACCACCAAAGTGTATAAAGGGGTTACCGTGGAGCCAGAGTTCTATTACCCAACAACTATTGCGGACGATTTCGATGTCGATGCTGACTCTGTTGTCGTAAATATCCGCCTGGTAAAAAGTGGAACAGCCACTGCTACCACTACTACTAGCACGACTTCCGAATTGGTTGTGGACTTAACGCCAATAAGAATTCTTTTTGCAGCCGATGCCTCTTATGCAGGACAATATATCCCGATTTACTTTAGGTATTATTCAGCATTAACCACCAAGGCGCATACCACTAAGAGCGTTCTGTACATTCCAAGTTGACAGCAACTGCTATTTTATCGTAGATAAATTCATTCAGGTAAAAAAAACATGAGGAGAAAACTAACAGAAAGTTTTCTCCTTTAACTATTTGTTGCCAGATGAATGTTGGAATTGTGATGAAATGATTATTTTTGCACCCGAATAAAGAACAGGAAAGAAATGTTTAGAGGTGCAATTAGGTTATTATTGGCGATTATTTTTTCTCCGAAAGAAACTTGGAAAGAATTATCCATAACAAAAGACGGTGACAAGTTTTTCGAGAGGAACTATCTATTTCCAATTTTCATCCTGATAGCACTCGCCAGTTTGATTGGCGGTTATCTGCACGCAGACCAACACTTGCTTCAGAATGCGGTCAAGAATATGATTATTTCTGTGATAGAAATATCTGCAAGTCTAATCATATCGTCTTATTTGCTTAATGAATATTTGGGCAGCATTTCTCTTAAAATGAAGGATATATCCAAGTCGCGGCAATTTATGGCTTATGCCTCAGCTTTGAATTATGTTCTTTACATCTTAGTGGCATTGCTTGATGATTTGTTCTTTTTGTGGATGTTCTCGATCTATGCGGCCTATTTGGTTTACATTGGCTCGTTGGAATTTATAAAATTATCCGAAGAAAAGAGAAGTCAATTTGTGGTAATCGCTTCATTGCTTGTGTTGTTTGTTCCTTTCATTATCAAAAATGTTTTAGGGCATATTATAATAAAAGCCTGATCGTTATGAAACCGACACCTATAAATATTAAAAATAAAAGAGCTACTTTCGATTACGAATTGCTCGACACCTATACTGCCGGATTGGTACTCACGGGAACTGAAATCAAATCGATTCGTCTCGGGAAAGCCAGTTTGGTGGACACCTTTTGTTATTTCGAGAAGGGCGAACTATGGGTCAAGAACATGTACATCGCCGAATATTTCTACGGCACCTACAACAATCATGCGCCTCGCCGAGAGAGAAAGCTCTTGCTTAACCGCAAGGAGTTGAAGAAAATCGAGCGTTCGGTGAAAGAAACGGGGCAGACACTTATCCCTACCCGGTTGTTTCTGAATGATAAGGGCCTTGCAAAGCTGAACATAGCCGTAGCAAAGGGTAAAAAGCAATACGACAAACGCCAGTCCCTCCGCGAAAAAGACGACAAGCGTGACATGGACAGGTTTTTCAAAAAAGGGTAAACATTCCCTCCTTTTTTATTTTTCTAATTCTAAGTTATTTAGTGATAATACAATGAGTCAATCCATTCAAGATATTCTCAAAAAACGCATTTTGGTACTCGATGGAGCAATGGGTACGATGATCCAGCGCTTCAAGCTCAAGGAGGACGATTTTCGGGGAGAGCGTTTCAAGGATTCCCCCGTTTTACTGAAGGGAAACAACGATTTGCTTGTGCTTACACGTCCAGATGTGATTGAATCCATCCACCGCCAATACCTCGATGCCGGTGCCGATATTATTGAAACCGACACTTTCAATGCTACCAATGTGTCTCTGGAAGATTACCAAATGGGTCATTTGGCAAAGGAAATAAATCTGGTGGCTGCCCGGTTAGCACGAAAAGTGACCGATGAATATACCTTGAATAATCCGGCAAAACCTCGTTTTGTGGCAGGTTCAATTGGACCTACCAATAAGACTGCGTCGATGAGTCCACGGGTGGAAGACCCGATGTACCGCGCCGTCTCTTTTGACGATCTGCGTATCGCTTACAAAGAACAAATTGAAGGTTTGGTGGAAGGTGGCGTTCACGTTTTATTGGTTGAAACTATCTTCGACACCTTGAATGCGAAAGCTGCGCTTTTTGCGGCGCAGGAAGTGTTCGAAGAGAAAGGCGTGAAAGTTCCAATTATGATCTCCGTCACTTTGTCGGACAAGGCCGGACGTACTTTGTCGGGGCAGACTATCGGTGCTTTTATGGCATCCGTGGGTCATGTCGAGGTACTCTCCCTCGGACTAAACTGTTCGTTTGGAGCATCTGACATGAAGCCTTTCCTGAAAGAATTGGGAAGAATTGCCCCTCACCTTATTTCTTCATATCCCAATGCCGGTTTGCCAAACCAGTTTGGAGAATACGATGAAACGCCCGAAGTGATGGCTGCTCAAATAAAGGAATACATCGATGAAGGCTTGGTGAATATCCTGGGAGGTTGTTGCGGTACAACCCCAGACCATATCGCGGAATATGTGTCTTTGGTGGAGAATGCTGTGCCACATGTGCCAGCCCAAAAATCGCCCTACATGCACCTGTCCGGACTGGAATTGCTAGAAGCAAAACCCGAAATCAATTTCATCAATATAGGTGAGCGTTGCAATGTGGCAGGTTCCCGCAAATTTTTGCGTCTCATCCAAGAAAAAAATTACGAAGAAGCCCTCACCATCGCCCGCAAACAAGTGGAAGATGGCGCACAGATTCTCGATGTGAACATGGATGAGGGCTTGTTGGAGGCAGATCAAGAGATGACATCCTTCCTCAACTTGTTGGCCTCCGATCCCGATGTGTCACGCATTCCGATTATGATCGACTCTTCGAAATGGGAAGTGATAGAAGCCGGATTGAAATGTGTGCAGGGGAAAGCGGTTGTCAATTCCATTTCACTGAAAAACGGGGAAGAAGAATTTCTCCGCCACGCCCGTTTGATACGTCGTTATGGAGCGGCAGTCATCGTGATGGCTTTCGACGAAAAGGGCCAGGCCGACCGCTACGAGAGAAGAATCGAAATATGCAAACGGGCTTATGATTTGCTTGTCGCCGATGGCTTTAATCCGTTGGATATAATTTTCGACCCAAATATTTTGGCCATTGCAACCGGTATTGACGAACATCGAAATTATGCCGTCGATTTCTTGAAAACCATCGAATGGATCAAGGCAAACCTTCCCGGGGCAAAGATTAGCGGAGGGGTGAGCAACCTTTCTTTTTCGTTCCGCGGCAACGATTATGTGCGCGAAGTGATGCACTCCGTTTTCCTTTATTATGCCATCCAGCGAGGAATGGATATGGGAATTGTGAATCCCGGGCAATCGGTTATTTACGAAGATATTCCTGCCGATTTGCTGAAATTGGTAGAAGATGTGGTGTTGAACAGACGCGCCGAAGCAACGGACGAATTGATCGATTACGCCACGAAAGTCAAAGAAGACCAGCACAAAGGCCACGAAAAGAAAGTGGAAGAATGGCGTAGCCTTCCGTTGGACGAACGTTTGCAGCATGCTTTGGTGAAAGGGATTGGTGACTACTTGAAAGAAGACTTGGCCGAAGCCCTGAAGATTTATCCAAGGGCTTTGGACATTATAGACAAGCCGTTGATGGCAGGAATGAACAGGGTAGGAGACTTGTTTGGTTCGGGGAAAATGTTTTTGCCCCAAGTAGTGAAAACTGCACGAACAATGAAACAAGCCGTGGCTATCCTCGAACCTGTGTTGGAGGCCGAAAAAAGCGAAGGCGCAGCTTCCAAAGCAGGAAAAGTGCTGATTGCTACCGTCAAAGGTGACGTGCACGACATCGGAAAAAACATTGTCGGCATTGTGCTTGCCTGCAACAATTACGAGGTGATCGACCTCGGCGTGATGGTGCCGCCCGAAGTGATTATTCAGAAAGTGAAGGAGGAAAAGCCGGACATTCTCGGTTTGAGCGGATTGATTACCCCTTCGCTCGAAGAGATGAGCATTATGGCCACTGAAATGGAAAAAAATGGATTCTCGATCCCGCTGATGATCGGTGGAGCCACGACATCCAAGTTGCATACGGCCATTAAAATAGACCCGAACTATAGGCGTGGGGCGGTAGTCTATGTGAAAGATGCATCCAAAAGCCCGCAAGCTGTCGCTAATTTGCTGAATCCTGCCACTGGCAAAGAATATGCTTTGCAGGTGCGCCAAGAATACGAAGAATTGCGCCAGTCTTCCAAGAAGCAAGATGTGGATTTGGTTTCTTACTCAAAAATAAAGGGAAAAGGATTAAAAATAGATTGGGCCAATTTTACCCCGTACACTCCCAAAAAGATCGGTCGGCGTATCTTGAGAAGCATTCCCGTGGAAGAAATCATGCCGTTTTTAGACTGGAAATTTTTCTTCCACTCTTGGAACTTATCAGCAAGATATGCTACTGTTGAAAACGTGCATGATTGCCCATCTTGTACGCAACAATGGTTGAGCACGTTTCCCGAAAGTGAAAGGGAAAAGGCTGCCGAGGGGATGTCGCTTTTTCGGGATGCCAATAAAATGCTCAATCAGCTTGCCCACAGCCGTGCAAAATATATTAATGCTGTGTTTGGTGTTTATGAGGCTAATAGTGACAACGAAGACCTCGTCATAGACGGTATTCGTTTTCCGATGCTTCGCCAACAGGTGAGCAACGGAAAAGACTTGTATTTGTCTTTGGCCGACTTTGTGGCACCTGTAAGTTCCGGCAAAAAGGATTACGTGGGTGCATTTACGGTGACGGCCGGTGCAGGTGCCGACGATCTGCTTCAATCCTACGAAAAACAAGGCGATGAATACAAAGCCTTGTTGCTCAAGTCGGTGCTCGACCGATTGGCCGAAGCGGCAACGGAATACCTTCATGCCCGCATCCGCACAGAGTTTTGGGGATTTGTGCCAGATGAAGATATTTCTGTAAAAGAGATGTTTGCCCTCAAATATCAAGGCATTCGTCCGGCGGTCGGCTATCCATCCATTCCTGACCAAACGATCAATTTCTTGTTGAACGATGATTTGCTTCATTCTTCCGAAATAGGTGTCACTCTCACCGAAAATGGAGTGATGTATCCAAATGCCTCTGTGAGCGGAATTATTATTTCTCATCCTCAATCCAAATATTTCACCGTTGGGAAAATCAATGCCGACCAAGTCGCAGATTATGCCTTGCGCAGAGGGTTGGATGAGAAGACGGTGAATAAGTTTTTAGCAGCGAATAGGATATAGAAATATGCCAACATACCAATTCAAATAGTTAGTTTATAGGTATATTTGCATATCATCAACATTGCCCAATGAATCAAAAATATGAAAAGTTTTGGAAGTGACAATAACTCAGGGGTGCATCCTGCAGTGATGGATGCCGTGGTCAAAGCAAATAGCGAACATGCTGTTGGCTACGGCGCCGACCCGTGGACAAAGAGGGCAGACGAAGTACTGAAAAATGAATTTGGTGCAGACTGCAAGATCGTCTTCGTTTTCAACGGAACAGGAGCCAACACGGTTGCCCTTCAAACATGTGCTCAATCTTTCCACAGCATCATTTGTTCCCACATGGGACATATCTTTTGCGATGAATGCGGCGCACCCACCAAGCATGCCGGAGCTGTCATCAAGGATGTGTTTGCGCTTGATGGAAAACTTACGCCAGCATTGATTGCGCCACAACTCCATGTTTTGGGGCAATCCCACCATTCGCAGCCGAAAGTGATTTACATTTCGCAAGCGACTGAGTTGGGGACGATTTATTCCGTGGAGGAAGTAAAGGCTTTGGCTGATTTTGCCCATCTGAACAATATGTATCTCCACATGGATGGCGCGCGTTTGGCAAATGCCTGTGTCACGCTTGGGGTCACGATGAAAGAACTGACGGTGGACTGCGGGGTGGATATTCTCTCGTTTGGAGGAACCAAAAACGGAATGATGATGGGAGAGGCGGTGATCGCTTTTAATCCCGACTTGCGCCCAAATTTGGACTTTATCCAGAAACAAACCACGCAGACGGCTTCGAAAATGCGCTTCCTGACTTGTCAGTTTGAACCCTATTTTGCCAACGATACATGGAGAACCAATGCCTCCAATGCCAATGAGATGACTAAACGCCTGGAGGCTGGGCTTAGAAAGTTCTCGTTTGTGACAATCAACCAGCTCGTTCAGGCCAACGAAGTGTTTTTTTCCGTGCCAAGGCCGATTATCAACGAGCTAAGCAAGGATTTCTTTTTCTATGTTTTTGATGAAGAGAAGGACGAAATCCGGTTGGTATGTTCTTGGGACACCACCGAGAAAGATGTCGATAGCTTTCTGTCGGCATTGCAGCAAGCTTCGGGGAAATATTTGACTACGAAGATGGCGATGAATTAATTTACAGTCACACTATTTGATTTACGAAGTCGATCCGAATAAACGTTCCAAGGCGTTTAATCGGATCGATTGTTGCTATTGAGGAGTATCAAAAAGTCAATTCTTGCAGCCGGAAACAGCGAGTCTTCCTTTCTCCTATTGTCTATATTTCTAAAATTAAACGATCTTCATGGAACAAATAGCATTGTGTAAATGTTAATACTGAACTTCAACTAAAAAACGATAAATCGAGAGACAATATGAATGCAACATTCTACAAATTCAAGGCAAAAAGTCTTCAGGGGAAAGAAATTTCGATGGAAGATTATATAGGGAAAACCATTCTATTGGTCAACACGGCAAGTCAATGTGGGCTAACGCCGCAGTATGAGGGTTTGGAAAAACTCTATCAAAAATACAAGAACAAAGGTTTTGTCGTTCTCGGATTTCCCTGCAATCAATTTGGTCAACAAGAACCTGGAGACGAGAAATCCATATCGGAGGGATGTTTGGTGAACTATGGGGTTACATTTCCCATGTTTTCGAAGATAGAAGTCAATGGAGAAAATGCGCATCCTATTTTCAAATACCTCAAAGAAGAGTTGCGTGGACTTTTCGGAAGCCGCATTAAATGGAACTTTACCAAATTCTTGGTCGATAAAGAAGGAAGACCGATCAAACGTTTTGCCCCTACCTCCAAACCGGAAAGCATAGACAAATACTTAGACAAAATATTGAAGTAAGCCTCCCTGTCTTGTCCTTTTGATCCGGCCTCCACACATCTACAACAAACTCTATTTGATATTCTTATTTGGATGTGTTCCACTCGGGAGTTTTCAATCCGAGTAGGTTTTTCACAAAAAAGTCCCGGCGTTTGCGTTCACCGTAGCTTTCCCCCAAAGTGTGTCGGGCGCCCGGAAGCACAACCAATTCAAATTCTTTGTTGTGTTTTATCAGTTGGTCTGCCACCTGATAAGTGCTTGATGGATCCACATTGTTGTCCAATTCCCCCACAATGAGCATCAACTTGCCTTGCAGCAAATGCGCATTCACCACATTGGAGCATTCTTCGTATTCTTTGCCGATGGGATAGCCCATCCACTGTTCGTTCCACCAGATTTTGTCCATTCGGTTGTCGTGGCATCCGCAGGATGATACGCCTACTTTGTAGAATTCCGGATGGAACAGCAATGCGCCTGTGGAGCTTTGGCCACCAGCCGAACCGCCATATATTCCGACACGGGAAATATCCATTTCCGGATATTTTTCGGCTGCGGCTTTCATCCAGGCAATGCGGTCGGGAAAACCCGCATCCTTCAGGTTTTTCCAGCACACATCGTGGAAGGCTTTCGAACGGTTGTCTGTTCCCATTCCGTCAATCATCACGGTGATGAAACCCAATTCGGCCAATTCGGTAAAACGGTGGGCGATGGCAAACGATTTGGGTACAAAAGAATCGTGTGGGCCTGCATAAATGTATTCGATAACTGGGTATTTCTTCGCCGGATCAAAATTTGTTGGACGAACAATCATTCCCCATATATCGGTTTTGCCATCACGGCCTTTGGCTGAAAACACCTGGGGCATACGCCAGCCTTCCAACACAGCCGATGCAATATCGGGTTGTCTTTCGGGTTTGTAAACGATGGCTCCATTTTTCACCGAACGGACAACCACTGCCGGCACCAAATCCACGCGGGAATAATTATCGAGCATATACGCATAATCTGAAGAAAAAGTAACATTGTGGTTTGCATTCTCAGGAGTGAGTGCAATTAGTTTCCCGTTATCGATGTTGAGCGAGTAATACTTTTCCAGATAAGGATCTTCGCCGGCATCTTTGCCGCACACTTTCAGGATGGCAGTCCGTGTTTTTTCATCCACATGCACCACCGTTTTCACCACCCATTCGCCTTTGGTGAGTTGCTTCCTCACTTTTCCGGAAGCGATATCGTAGAGATACAAATGCCGCCATCCGTCGCGGTCGGAAATCCAAAGCAATTCCTTTCCGTTTTCAAACCAATGGAGATAGAGCGTGTTGTAGTAAACAAAGGTCGGGCTTGTTTCGTTGACAACAACCTGCAGGTTACCTGAAGTTGCATCTGCCCGGTAAACAATAAATTGTTGCGAACCACGCTTGTTGAAGCTGAATGTGAAATAGTTGTTGTTCTTTTCCCAACGGATATCGCTCAAGTCGAATTGTGTTTCCACTTCCGGCACATCGCACTTCACAACCCTGTCTTCATCCGGAATAAAAACCACAGGTCGCCTCACCGGCAAAGAATCACCCGGTTTCGGGTAATCATATTCTTCCATCTTGGGTTGCAATTGATCTTTTGGGGAAGACGAGATCAACACCAGCTTGCGTGTTTCCACGGAGTGGTATTTGCAACTGACAATCTTTTTCGAATCAGGCGACCAATTGATGTTGGACGAATAATATTCCTTGGGAGTTCCATCAAAGCTGAGCTGTTTGCTTTTGCCTGTTGATAAATCTGCTATCCACAAGTTGTACTCCGAGATGTAGGCCTCTTTTTTCCCATCTGGAGATTTCACTTTCTCCTTGCTGTTTTCTTTCACAACATTTCCCCAATAGGATGGCTCCCCTACTTTGTTTCTTTTCAAGATTGCATAGTCGGAAAGACTGCACACATACTTTTGTCCATTTGCCGTAAAAAAGAGCGAATCGTTTTTGGGGCTGAAAGCAATGCTTCGGAATGGAAGCTGGTAAGGCTTTATTTTGCCAGAAGTCGATGCTGCGAGAGAATTGGCCAACTTTTCCTGATCAAAGGCTGATTTTGTAGATTTCGTATCGGCATTCACCAGCCAAAACTCATTTCCCCTTGGAGTTTGTGTCAAGTACCAAAATGAATGGTTCTTGTCCACGGCTCCCACTTCGGAAACCCCATAATAGAACTTCGTGCCAAAACGATCCCGGAAGGTATCCGCTTGTTTGTAAAGGCTGTCCATGCTTTGGGCGTGAGACAAGAAGGGCGCAAGCAGCAATCCAATAAACAGTTTTTTTCGAATAAACATAGTTATAGCTTTTTTATGATAATCTTGTTTTCGGTGAACACCAAGTGACCGAGTAACCAAGGTCACATGGTCACTCGGTTACTTGGTCACTTGATCACGGGTTCACTTTCCATTCAATCACACCTCCGGAATATCCTTTTCTGCCCACTTCTACCAGCTGTGGTCCTTTCTCATCCGCAGTGTTTGCTTCAGTTTGAGGCCTTTGAAGCTGCACCACCATTTTTAGTTCCGTGGTAGTAACGGGTTCGAACGTCACTTTGTTGTATTTGTCCAACTCCGTGCCGTAGGTCGAAGTGTTTTTCACTTCTTTCCAGTCGTCACCGTCTTTGTAGAGCAATTTCCAGCTTTCGGGAGCTTTGTATATCACATCGTAATGCTCGAATGCCAGCCAATACACTTCCACACTGGACACCTTCTCCGGTTGATTGAACTTGTATCCGATGGATTCTTCCGTACCCAGCTTGAGCCACCAATAATGATAAGGAGTATTGATGTCGGCAGAGGATTTTGGTTCAAACTGGTCGTTGACTCCCCAGGCATCTACCGGAGTTGCTCGTGAGGCAATGGTGGGTGCGGGCTGAGGAATGGCGGATTTTGGTGTTTCGGGTGTCCAAACCACCATTTGGGCCTGGGTGCGGTTGTTCCAGGTGCTATAGGGAATGGCTTCGAAAGTGAAAGGCTTTTCGGTGATTTTGCCCGAAATGCTATCTTTTTCTACGGAAAAAGCTGCTCCCCGAAGTACTTCTACTCCGTTCAGCAAGTTTTTATCATAATAAGAAGAAATCTTCGAATCACGAGGAATGACGATGTCAAACAAATAATCTTTCTTTTGGTCGATGCTTTCCAAGGCGTATAAAATCGGCCCACGTTCGATGGCCAACAACCCTTCGTCGTATTTGGCTTCAGGATGGGCTTGCACGCGTCTCACCGACATATCCAACGCCAACGAAATCCTGTCGCCCCGTTTCCATTTCCGTTCTATCGACACATAACCACTTGGGTTAATAGTGGCAGGAACAGCTTTTCCGTTCACCCAAATTTTTACTTGTGAATTGGCCCCATCCACATACTTGTAGAGGTCGGATGGAACAGGCTGATTTTTTGCCCAGCCCGGGATGCGCAGCAGCAGGTTGAATGGTTTGCCGGTGGATGGGTTCACCGCGATCTCCACGCCGCCATTCCAAGGGTACGTGGTCGTTTGGGAAAGCTCTACTTCGTTGTCTTGCAATCTGATCTTCGCATTTCCCTGCACATACAAATTCACATAGAGGTTGTTTTCATTGTGCGCATACGCATATCCAGGCACGGATGCCACAAAACGGGTCACATTGCCCGGGCAGCAAGCGCAACCAAACCAAACTTGGCGTGCAGCACCGCCGTTCGACGCCATCGGGTTGTCGTAGAAAAATTTGTCGCCGCTGAGTGAAACTCCGGCAATGACTCCATTGTATAAGGCACGTTCCAGCACATCGATGTACTTGGAATCGCCTGTTGCCAAAAACATGCGATGGTTCCAATACACATTGGCAATCGAGGCACAAGTTTCGCAATAATTGTTGAAGTTGTTCAATTCGTAATTGGGTCCAAAGCCTTCGCCTTGTGCACGGGAACCAATTCCTCCATTCAGGTAGAACTTTTTGCTCGCCATGTTTTCCCACACCCGGTTCACCGCAGCGAAAAGTGCCTCGTCGTGTTGTTCGGATGCCACATCTGCCACCCCCGAATAGAGGTAGCCCGCCCGCACGGCATGACCAACAATCTCGTCTTGCTGAAGAATGGGCTTGTGATCCTGGCTGTAGGGGCTTAAGCGATGGCCATCTGTTCCACGACCTGCCTCATCGATGAAATAGCGGGCCATATCCAGGTATTTCTTTTCTCCGCTCACTTCGTAAAGCTTCACCAAAGCCATTTCCACGATCGGGTGTCCCGAAGGTACATGTTTCTGTCCTTCATTGGGTCCAAACACTTGGCACACCAAGTTGGCATTTTTAATAGCAACGTTGAGCAGGGTCTTTTTGCCCGTAGCTTGATAATGCGCCACGGCGGCCTCGTACAAATGGCCGCAATTATACAATTCGTGGCTATTGAGTTTTTCCCATTTGGAGCTTCCCCACCATCGGGCCAAGCGGGTGGATTTGTTGGTGACGCAGGTGGTGAGGTAACCGTCCGGTTCTTGCGCGGCGGCAATCAGCGTGATGACACTATCTAAATAAGCATCCAGCTTGGCATCGTATTTCACCGCAAGCGAGTAGGACGCACCTTCAATAATCTTGTAGGGATCGGTGTCGTCGAACGGGAAATCTCCTTTTTGCTCCCCTTTCATCAATCCGCCGGCTATGGCAAAATTGTCGAACCGGCCATTTATTTCACATTGATGAAACGCCGATGGAATAGAAACGGTGCGGTTGATTTCCATCCGGGGAAGCCAGAAATTATCTTCAAATTTGACTGAAGTGAAACTGACAGGCTCGATCCGATGCTTGCACAAATGCACTGTTGCCGCATGCAGATTGCCGACGAAGAGACATATTGTCAAAATAATGAAATGAAAATGTTTGCTTGATAAATTCATCCTGATAATTATATGGTTCAATCCACAAATATACATACGGGATGCCCCTCGGATGTAGAAATTTAATTCAAATAGCTGCAAAAATAGTACAAAATTACTCCCAACGGGCGAAACAGGTAGAAAATAGATAAGCAATGCCGCTCGAATTTTGACAATTCATTTAAAATAGTTTAGTGTGATTTTGATCGGAATATCTGTGGAGGCAGTGGGGCTATCGTCTGAAAAGATTCGTAACAGCATTGGTGAATATACAAAATATAAGACAACAACATGCCACTTGCTGCAAAGCCCTGTCAACGGTTGATGGAATCATTTTACAATTACTGCAAAGCCCTGTCTATAACTGTCGAACCCATTTCGCAGCAGGTGCAAAGCCCTGTCAACAGAGGATGAGACCATTTTGCAGGAGTTGCGGCGCAATACAAGTTCGGGATGCCCTGTTGTCGTCGGGGGAATGAAAAAACTCGGGGCGCGACTTGAAGTCGCACTCCGAGTGGGTGCTACAGGCCTTCGGATTAGGTTTTGGGTGATGCCGTTTTTAACTGCATTTTTGAATAATTCGGACGTCGGAAACCTCCGCCCCAACCTATAACAAGCGCTTAACGGGATTTTTCTATAGGCTTAGACGAAAGTTGAAAGCTAATCGGCAACGTATAATAAATAGGAATGGGTCTTCCTCTTTGGGTGGCTGGTATCCAGTTAGGCATACACTTTATCACGCGAATCACTTCCAAGTCACATTCGGGGCTTAGTCCTTTGATAATCTCCGCATTCCTGATTTCTCCATTTTCTGAAACAACAAATTTCGTGACAACTCTTCCCTGAACAGAATCTTTCACGGCTTGTGACGGATATTTTAAATTCAACCTGATGTATTGCATCATGGCCTTTTCGCCACCGGGAAATTGGGGCATTACTTCAGTATAACAAATTATTGTTGTTTCTTGGTCTTTAGGGAATGTCTCTGTCTTATTCTGTTTTGAATCAGAAAGCTCACCTGGCGTACTAGAGTCGAACTTGAAGGTTATAGGTACAACATACTTTGCGTCCACCGCGGAGTTATTCTCTATGGCGGGATTCCAACGAGGCATCAACTGAAGAACCCGCAATGCTTCTTTATCGAAAGAAGGTTCAAGATTTCTCAGTATCTTAAAGTCAGACAAGTTGCCTTCTTTTCTGACAATAAACTCAACCACTACACGGCCTTGAATACAAGCTTCCGTATTCGGATACCTCAAATTTGCAGAAATAAACGCCATCAAGGCCTTGTCTCCACCTGGAAATTCCGGCATTTTATTGGGATTCAGGTAAATTTTTTCCCCCTTTTCGTTTACGATATATTTCGGTTTGTCTTCGGGACTGGAAATTTCTGCATACGCATTGTTGTACACCCCCAATCCCAAAAACAGAAATACAATAATCGAAGCTATATTCTTCATAACATATTCTATGAATAGACACATTATCATCTAACAATTAAACAACAAGAAGCGTGCGCCAGCCTCTTCCCCTCTACTGGATGCGGCGGGGGGAGGCTGTTATCCCCTCCGTGTGCGACACAAACTCCGGCGCATACAAGCATTGGATCGAAGAGATTCCATTTTTATATTCCCCGCTGCGGGCCACATACACGCCGTATTCGAAGGTGTAAGTGCCTTTGGGCAAAAAGTCGAAATAGAAATTGGTGGAAGCATCGCGGGAAGTGCGGTAGTAAATCGTTCCGCCGTTCCATTGCACGCCCGAAGTCTGGTCAACAGGCTCGAAGCAAGAAGCACGCATGTCTTTCAACTGCACGAACTCCATGTCGCGGTCGGCACGAACCACCAAGCGCACCACCACCTTGTCGCCCACCTTCAAATCACTGCCTTCGGTTATCGGCTGGAGGACTTTTCCTTTTTCGGAAGAAATTTCCTTGAACAACATCTTGGTCAAATTCAGTTCCTTGTTGGATTGGCCTTGAATCTTGTCCAGATTTTCAAGGTATTGCCAATAGACAGCTCCGTATGCAGGGCCATTGTCTTTTTTGGTCACCGTCACCTTGCCCATGTCGGGACGAACGGCATCTTTTTCCCAGCTTTGCTTCGTGTATCCTGTTCCCAGCTCTTTGTCGGAAGTATCCACCTGCACATTTCCCAAACGAATATCCACCTCGCCTTTGCTGGCCAGCCAGTCGCTGCCGTTGCTCAATAAAGCATAAATCGCGCTCAATGTGCCATGGGTGGATTCCCATTGTTGCGTTTGTTTTTGTTTCAACAGCCATAATTTCAAGTTGTCCATTTCCAAAGCTGACGCCCCGTTTTCCTTGAAAGCATCCATCAGGAAGGTATGCACGGCCACGGCTGATTGCGAGAAGAACACCGAGCTTTTGTTGTTTGCCCAATACATGCCCATCTCGTCGGTGGTGGTGGCATGTTCCCGAATGGAAGCCATGATTTTGTCGGCCAACAGCTTGTTGCCGTTCTTCTTTGCTAACACGGCAAGCAAGGATTGTGGATAAAGACCCAAGCTTGTCCAATTCTTTTCCACCACGGAAGTATAGAATTTCTCGGCTTCGCGGGCTTCTTTCGATACCGGAATGTCGCGGTAATCAGAGCGGACATATAGGTATTCCAACTGGTTGATGGAAATAGATTTGAGCGCAGCCCAATTCTTGTCGTATTTTTTCAGATTTGCGAAATCGTTGGCTATCTCCACATCCAAATAATTTAGAGCTTTGACCTGCATTTGCTTCACATCGTCACCGTATTCCACGGCATTCAAGTTGGTCAACTGAGCAAATCCATAAAGGATGTATTGCGTGATGCTCCGGCTTGGATAGAATCCTTTGAACCACGACCAGCCACCTTTCTCGGTTTGCAAGTCGGCTAATTTCTTGGTGGCAGTGGATGTCAGCGATTGCGAACGGTTCAGGTCAAACAACAACGAAAGGCTTTGCTTTTGTTCCGTTTCGTCTTTCGCGTCAAGCACCCAAGGCGTTTCTTGCAACAGGACGTTCTTCAACTCCTCGTTCTTCTGCAAGGCCGAGAAAAGGGTTTCCTTAGTGCCTCCCTGTTGTTTCCATGCTTGGATCATGGCTCCCACTCGTGGATATTGCTTTGGAATAAATGTACCCAAGGTGTTCACGTAATAGCTGGCAAACCAATTGACGGCATTGTCGTTGCCGGGGTTGCTCAACGTGGGCAAAGCCTGCACGGCATACCAAGCAGGATTGGCCGAAAATTCCAAGGTCAGACGTTTGGTGGATAAGGTAGAAGACGAATTTTTCAAGAGGTGATCGAACGAAAATTGCTTGGTTTGACCGCCACGAATGTAGAGCGGCAAGCTTTCGGTCACCAACATTTTGTCGGGCAACACCGGAATCACATGCTGCTCGCCGTCGCTAAATGAGGCGCTTTCCGCCACAATCCGGCAACCCAACACGTCAAAATCTTTGGGAACAACAAACATCCACGAAGCGGATGAAGATGCGTCTTTTGCCAAATCGAACGATTGAACGGCATTCTCCATGCCAAGGTTGACCACTTCATAGGTCAGCGGATTGAAGAATTCCACCCGCACTTTTCCCGACACGGCATTGTCCGAAAGGTTAGAAATTTTGGTAGAGACAGATGTTTTGTCGCCTGTCCTCACAAAACGGGGAAGATTGGGTGTCACCATCAGTTCCTTGCGGGTAACGACGGAAGCCTCCAATTGGCCGCTGTTTAGATTTTTGTCGTAAGCCAATGCCCGGAATTTCCAGGTGGTGTTGCTTTCGGGAACGGTGAAGCTGATAACTGTTTCACCTTTTTCATTGGTGCGCAATTGAGGAAGGAAGAAAGCCGTTTCGTTGAAATTGGTGCGAATCTGGGGTGCGGATTGGTTATTGGCTTCAGATTTATCATTGGCTATGTTCTTATCTTGCGCAACCATTTCTTTTTTCTGTACCCCATAGCCCACTACAGCTACTTCATTCAGGGCATCTTCCGACTTCATAGACCTTGCCATTGTAGCTGCGCCTCTTATCATGACAGGAGGCGTGAATTTCAAAGTGTTACCATAATTATCGAACCAATTGAACCGGTCAAAACTCCATTCTTTCACATTCAAGTATTTGGCATTAAAATTAAAATAAGAATGCGCTAAACCAAAGCTATTATCCAATCTATACAAAGGTGCAAGAATTCCACTTTGTTTCTGTGACAAGCTCAATGCCCATGGGCTCATCGGATTAATCTTATCCAAAGATTGATCATACATCGAAGCCAAGAGTTCCGAAACGGAAGGCTGTCCTTTTGCATCTTTCACGGTGATACGCCATTCCTCTTTTTGTCCGGGACGGAGCTTGTCGCGGAACACATCAAGCTTCACCTGCAAGTCTTTTGGTTCTTCCGCTTTCGTCACCTGCACTTGGTGCTGCGTCAACTCGCCGTTGCGGATAAAAGTGAAAGACATGCCCACATTTTCTTCGTATTCCTTTTTATAGGGTAAAGAGAACAAGCGGTTTTCATCGCTCAACTTCACAACTTTTCGTTCCAATACGTCGTATCCTTTGGTCAATTCATACAGCACATACACGTCTTTGTCCGAAATGCCGACCACTACTTCAACTGGTTTTCCGGGAGCAATCTGTGTATTTTTTTGAATCAGCCAATTGTTGGTTTTGTAAGGCGGACGCTTGTCGGAAACGGAATAGAGGACGAAATCACCCTGCCCTTCCACTTCCTGGCCGTTGCTGTCGTTGGCTTTTAGGATGATGCGGTATTTTCCCGAAGCCAACTTCTTGAATTGTTGTTCCAAAGCCGTTTGGCGGCCCGAAGCGAAATCGCCTTTCAGCACCGGAGAGGCGATGGAATCGTTTTCGTCCAATGTGTAAATGGCGTATGTGCCTTTCGCCGGAATTTCGTTGCCATCCAAGTTTGTCGCTTTCACGTTTATGGCTTTGCCTGCATCTTTGTCGTATTTTCCTTCCAAATCTACAGCCAGAATCATCGACACATCGGCCACCCGGATGTAGTATCCTTGTGATTGCGTCTCGCCATTGAGGTCTGTCACTGTGGCCTTCACCGTGAACAGGTAGGCGCGGGGGAAAAAGCCACGGCCTTCGTCTTCATCTTCCTTTTGCGGGATAAAGTTCACCGAAAACGAACCGTCGTCAGCTGTTTTCACCGTTTGCTCGTCTATTTGCGACTCGTTGCTCGATGCCCCAAACCAACGCCAGAGATTCATCCTTTGACGGGTAACGGTGTAATTCACATCGGCATCTTGCAATTTCACGCCTGAGAAATTTTCGGCATGCCCTTTCAAGGTGATTTGCTGGCCGAATTTATAGGTTTTATCCACTTTGTCAAACGTCACTTGGAAAGTGGGACGCTTGTATTCTTCCACATGGAAAAAGGCATAAGCCTTTTCTTCGGCAGTTATAGAGAACTGCCCGTCGAGCAAGCCTTGCGGCAACACAAACTCGCCGGCCAATGAGCCAAACTCATTTGTAGCTAACGTTTTCTTTGCCACTTCCTGGCGGTTGACATCGTATAATTTCAGGGTGTAGGGTTTGTCTGCCAACACTGCATTCTCTCCATTTGCCCCTTCCGTGGCAATCAATTTAAAATACACCGTTTGTCCCGGGCGATAGATGCTTCGGTCGGTCAACAGCGTCACCTGTTCCACCTTTTTTGAATCAACTGCTGCCGTATTTATCGTTTTTCTGAAATAGTAGTAGTTGTTCAACGGGGTGAAAATTTCGGGAGCGTCTTTTCCCGAAGAAATTTTATAATAGTAGGATGTGTTGTTTTTCTTGCCTTTGATAGAGAACCGAACCAAGCCGTTTTCGTCCGTCTTGAAGGTTTCTGTTAGTGTTTTCTGGTCTTTATCATTCCTCACATAGGTTGAAACAGAAGCATTCTGCAAGGGTTTTCCCGATTCCCGTTCGGTAACGAACACCGAATAGTGGCTGTCGTCCACCTTTTTATTCACCGATACCAAGTTTGTCACCGAGAAATTGTATTTTCGGTTTTCATCGTCATTTCGGTCGTATTTCTTGTCGAAATCCAGTTTTGCATAATAGTTCCCGACGGCAGTGATCTCCAAGTTGATCTTTTCGTTTTCCAGTTTATAAGTCGTTTTCGGATGCAGGTTCACCGGATATTCCTTCACTTTCACTGCCGTTCCATTCGTCGAATAGCTGTAAATGCTAAGTATTACTTTGTCCAAGTTTTTGTATGACAGGTCGATGGTTTTCTTTTCATTCGGATAAAAAGCATTTTTGCCCGAGAAGTTGGCCATCGGTTGCTCCATTTCAGCCAGCTTGTTTTTCAGATTGTTTACCCGTTCGTTGTTAGGGTAGAGGGCAATTCCCTTTTTCAACCATTCGTATCTTTTGGTCAAATCTCCTCCGGATGCAGTGTAATAATCGGCAAGATTATCAATTACCTCCAGCACAAAGGGGCTGCTTTCGTTTGCCTTTTCGAGGGTAAGCAGCGCATCCAATTTATATTTACGGGCAAATTCGGCAGACTTGTCGGCAACGAAATTGATCCTTCGCAACTCGAGCAAGAGCAAGCTGTTGGTTAAGTTCCGGCTTTTCAGGGAAGAAAGAAAATCCTGATACAATTTTAAGCTTTGAACCGTGAACGAAGCTTTCGCATCGCCGAGGTTCAGCTTCGCAAATTCCTCCCCCGGCTTTGCCAAATCGGCCAATGCGAGCGAACGTTTCTTCAATTCGGACGAAAGTTCCTCCCTGCTGTCGAATCCGCCCAGATTGTCCAATGCACGAGAAAGTAGGAAATCGTACATCGTTGGATACAATTTCCTGGAATCTTTTCCCAGAATAACGATCGTTGAGAATGCCTCCGTTTTTGCATTCAGCAAGGCCGATGTGTCCGACAGCGATTCTTGCAATTCCTTCTGTATTTTGTCCTGAAATATGTTCTTGCTCCATTCGGCCATGTCGTTCGGCACATAACCGGTGATCGGAGTCCGCTGATTGATTTTCCAACTCTCCTGGTCGTAATATTGCTGATACAGCTCGGCCAGCAGCGAATGGATCAGTGCTTTTTCCACGGGCGATGTTTTCCCGTTCAGGAGGGACGAAAAGTCGGCGATCAGCTCCGGCTTCGTGGTGTCGTCAATTTCTTGTTTGAAACTGCTTCGGTAGATCATTGCCTTGATTGCCTGCTGGTGATTCTTGTTTGCAAGCGACTGTTTGAGGATGGTTTCCACCATGCCCAAAGCCGATTTTGGCAGGTTGTCTTTCTGGAATTTTTCCACTTGCTTCCATTGTGCAGGATAGTTGTTTTGCGCCATCATTGCCATTCCGACAAAAGAGAGAAATGTGAGGAGAATTAATTTTAGTCGCATATATATTTGTCGTGTTTGATTCATTAAAAGCAAAAAATGATTTATCGATATAGAGCCTTACCTCTATTAAATTCCATAAAATAAGGGATTATTTTTTGAAATTCTACGATTGTCAACAGGGAAAGATTTTTTATTCCATTTTTTGTCAAAATTTTCACCTTGCCATGCAACGTATCTCAAAACGGTACGTCTTTATAAATAGGCATTGGTCTAATTTAAGCAATAGCTAAAACCTGAACATCAGCAATCTTATTCAATTTTTTGAGATTATGAAACGGACGTATCGCTACACATTCTTTAGAAATAGGATAGACTTTCCGACAATATGGGGTTCCATGCTGGCTAAAAGTAGAATGAGCTGTGTCAGAAATGCCCCTCCGTTGCAAAAAATATTCGTTGTTGTATTTTCCCTCCTGGTTTTTACTTCCTCATCGATTGAATATACGGATAAACGGATTTATATTCCCATTTTCATGCAACGTTCCGAATTGGAGAAGTCTGTTACCTTTATCAACGAAGGGCGTGATTTGGTGAATCCGGGTAAGATATATGTTTACGGCAAATATATACTCATCAACGAGCGTTACAAAGGGGTGCATGTGATTGACAACACAACTCCCGAAACGCCGAAAAATATTGCTTTCATCACCGCTCCCGGATGTTTGGACATGGCCGTGAAAGATGGAATCCTCTATGTGGACAATGCGGTGGATCTGGTGGCATTCGACTTAACAAGCCATTTGGTGACAAATCGGATCCGCAACATATTGCCGCCTCCTTCTTCTCCCGTCAACACTCACTATTATAATCCTGAAGCCGCATCGAAGGGATTGATTCTTGTGGAATGGAAGAAAAAAACGAAATCCAATGAATCATGAAGACAATAATAACTTTCCTTTTTCTGTGTATCCTTGTCGCAATATTCGACTCTTGCACTCATTCGGGTTCAGCAAGCGGTGCGAATATTAGCGGACAGGGAGGTTTGATGGCACGTTTCACCATCCACGATCATTATCTCTACATTGTCGATAATGAAAACTTGAAGGTGGTTGATATTGCAACGGCATCCGAGCCCAAATATCTCAACCAACGAGATCAAAGAATAGGCTTCGATATTGAAACCATTTTCGTAAAGGACACATTGCTATTTATTGGTTCGCAAGAAGGAATGCGCATCTATGATATTTCCCGTGAGGGGCTTCCTCAAAAAATATCTACCGTAACCCACATCCGAAGCTGTGATCCCGTAGTGGCACAAAACGGTTATGCTTACGTGACCCTTAATTCAAATAATACTTGGGGTGGAGGCCAATCCAATCAATTGGTGGTTTACAACATCAAGCATCCCAAAATACCACTGCTCGTCTATGAAGGATCTATGACCAATCCAAAAGGCTTAGGACTGGATGGAGACAAATTGTTTGTTTGCGACAAGGGCATTCGTGTTTACAACATCAGCGAGCCAAGATCGCCCAAAAGGATGGATGACCTTAGTTATATTACCGAAACATCGAATGCCGAAATATACGATGTGATTCCGATGAATGGCATCTTGATGGCTGCTGCAAACGATGGTTTCTATCAGTTTGACTACACCCAAAACAAATTGAATTTCATCAGCAAAATCAGCGTGAAAGAAAACTAAGATAAATAATATACAAGCTATTTTACCATGGAGTAAAAAGAAGTCCAGCGGGGTTTTCTTTCCATTCCACATTTTCTTTGTTCTCTGCGAAAAACCTTTGCGAACTCTCCCTGAAATTCAAATCTGTTTCACACACAAATTTTATTATTCATCGAGTTCACGTTAAGATACCATCAGCTTCAGTATTGGAAGTATAAGGTCAACCAGAAAGGGTAACGAAGAAGCACAAGCCGTTTTATCCAAAAAACAAGTATCCAACCAAAATAGCACTGATAACTCCTGCCAAATCGGCTAGCAAAGCATAAGGCACCGTGTAGCGGCTGTTTTTGATACTCACTGCGCCATAATAAACGGCAACCAAATAAAATGTTGTGTCTGTTGAACCTTGGAAAATTCCAGCCAGTCGTCCCACAAATGAATCGGGGCCGTATGTCGTCATTGCCTCTACCATCATCCCTCTTGCACCACTACCGCTCAATGGTTTCATAATGGCTGTTGGCATAGCATCCACCCAAGAAGTATCCACCCCTGTAAAAGAGATCAAATATTTCAATCCGTTCAATAAGAAATCCATTGCTCCCGAAGTGCGGAACATGGCAATTGCCACCAATATAGCGATCAGGTAGGGGATAATCCGTACGGCGGTGGAAAAACCATCCTTGGCCCCATCAATAAAGGAATCATATACGTTCACCTTTTTTCGCATGGCAGCCAATATAAACGAGACGATAACCCCAGATAAAATGAAGCTTGCCATCAGGTTGGAAGCCAATTGCATGGTTTCTTTCCCTAAAGAATTGAATGCCCATATCAATCCGCCAATCAGGGTAATGGCTCCGGCGAATGTCCCCATCAAGACTTTGTCAAAAATACGGATCCGTTGTTTCAAACAAACAGCCAGCACTCCAACCAATGTGGCAAAAAAGGTTGCGATGAGAATTGGCACAAACACATCCGCCGGGTTGCTCGCCCCCATTTGTGCACGAATCGTCATCACCGAAACGGGAATCAGCGTAAGTCCCGAAGCATTCAGCACGATAAACATAATCATCGGATCGGAAGCCTTCTCTTTGTCCTTGTTCAGTTCCTGCAACTCACGCATGGCTTGCAATCCCGCTGGAGTGGCGGCATTGTCAAGTCCGAGCATATTGGCAGAAATATTCATCAGGATGGAACCTGCTGCCGGATGATTTTTGGGTATTCCTGGAAAAAGGCGGGAGAATACAGGATATACAGCTCTTGAAAAAAGCTGGATCATGCCGCCCCGTTCACCGACTTTCATTAGCCCCATCCACAGCGACAAAACGCCCGTTAGGCCAAGCGATATTTCAAAACCTTGCTTGGATGAAGCAAAAGTGGAATTCACAATGTCGATAAATGCCTGCGTGTCTCCAAAAAATAGGAGACGAACCAATCCGACTATAAAGGCTACCAGAATCAAGCCTATCCAAATATAATTTAATACCATGTGGTTTTCAGTTATCAGCCAATGTTGATCAGTTAAATTATTCTATAATCTTATTTGCTTTGTTCAGCAAGTAATAATCGAGGATGGTCATTGCGGCCATTGCTTCCACGATAGGCACTGCACGTGGCAGCACGCAAGGGTCGTGGCGGCCACGGGCTTTCATCAGCGTGTCATCACCTTCCACCGTGATCGTGTTTTGTTCGCGGAGCACCGTTGCCACCGGTTTGAATGCCACACGGAAATAAATATCTTGACCGTTGGAGATGCCCCCTTGGATACCTCCTGAATGGTTGGTGCGCGTATTGATCTTGCCTCCGTCGTTGAAAAACTCATCGTTCACTTCTGAGCCGCGGTGGCTCACGTCAAAACCGTCGCCATATTCAAAGCCTTTCACAGCATTGATGCCCAACATGGCCTCACCTAAAGCTGCATGGAGCTTTCCAAAAACAGGTTCGCCTAATCCGACCGGTGCGCCTTTTATCACACAAGAAACAACACCTCCGATGGTGTCTCCCTCTCTTTTCACTTCACCGATTAGTTCAATCATTTTTTCGGCAGTCTGGGGGTCTGGGCAACGAACGGGAGTGGATTCAATGAGGGAAAAATCACATTCCGTATAGGGTTTCTCCATACGGATTGGTCCCACTTGCTGAGTGTATGCCGTGATTCGTACGCCAATTTGCACCAATGCCAATTTGGCAATCGCTCCAGCCACTACCCGGGCAATTGTCTCGCGGGCAGAAGAGCGGCCTCCTCCGCGGTGGTCGCGGATACCATATTTTTCTTGGTAGGTGAAATCGGCATGCGAAGGCCGGAACACATCTTTTAGGTTGTCGTAATCCGAAGAATGTTGGTTGGCGTTCCAGATAACAAAAGCAATGGGTGTTCCTGTGCTTTTGCCATCGTAGATTCCCGACAGAAATTGGACTTCGTCCGCTTCTTTGCGGGGCGTAGTTATTGCCGATTGGCCGGGACGCCTTCTATTGAGTTCTGCTTGAATATAATCCGCATCTATTGTGATTCCGGGAGGGCATCCGTCGATGATTCCGCCGATGCCTGCACCGTGCGATTCTCCAAAAGATGTCAGCCTGAATATGTTTCCAAATGTATTCATCGTGTTGAAATTCGTATTTTTTTATTTTAAAACGCACAAAGATAAAACAAAAGAGTAGCTGCGAAGATAATTGTTTGGAAAAATGTGTTGGGCATGCACACAATCCTTGTCCTTTTGCTGCTCGAGAGAATCAGTGACTATGTGACCAAGTGAAGGGTTGAACAAGGGTAACCAAGTGATTCAGTAGTTCACGCTAAAAGGGAAAAACACGCAAGTTACGCAGAGAAAGATTTTCAAAGCTTCCGAGACCTCTGCGAAAAAAGTCTGCGATCTCTGCGTGAAAAATAAGGCCCCCTCGCAAATGAAAAATAAAAATTCTTTTTACTCCTTCGTGTATTATCCGCAATTATTTGTTTTTCAACAAATCGCGGATCTCGGCCAGCAATTCCTGTTCTTTGGTTGGGGCGGGAGGTGCTGCCGGAGTTTGTTCTTGTTTTTTCTTCAGCGAATTTATCCCTTTGATGGCAAAGAAAATCACTGTGGCAATGATGGCAAAGTCAAATATTGCTTGTATAAACGAACCGTAGTTGATGCTTACGGCAGGCACGGCAGCTCCCGCAGCGTTGACGGTTGCGGCCTTCAACACGATTTTCAAATCGGTGAAATTGACTCCATTGAGTAAAACCCCGAGTGGCGGCATTATCACATCACTTACCAGAGAAGAAACTATTTTGCCGAAAGCTCCACCGATGATAACACCGACTGCTAAGTCAACCACATTGCCGCGCAACATGAATTCCCTCAATTCTTTTAATATTTTGCTCATACAGTTTATTGTTAAATTATTAGTAGTATCTATTCTACAAATATAGTTGATTGATGTGAATTTAAAAATATTTAAAATTAGATTCCTATCTTAAAAACCTCAAAAATACCAGGCATTGAATATCCGTTGATGTTCCGTGTCAGAATAGTTATAAATCACTTTTTTATTTTTGATATTCAACAATTCCTTCATTTCAGGTGAAATTAAGTTGAAATCCAGAGAAGAAAAGTTCTCTGAATAAACAAGCTCGGAGCAGTTGTCCTCCAAATATTTTTTCAAGGAAGAATAGTCCATCTTGTCTTTGTTTTTCTCTTTTCGCCTAACGTAACGGGCAATTGCATCTGCATTGGGCGAGATCAATAAATAATTGTGCCATTGTGTCCAAAATTGAGTGGAATGGCATTTTTCGGTTGTTTCTTTTGATAGAAGGCTAGCTTCATAGAGGTAATATTGGCCGAAAAAAGACAAAAACGGATGTCCTTTGATTTTCTTATTGGGAAGCATGTTCCTTTTGATTGAGTCGATAAGCTCAATGCCCGGCTTTAGTGGTATCACCTTCATTTCGCTGTTTCCCTCAGTTTTGGATGAAATAAAATAGTGGTATTCAATGCCCTGTGTTGTACTTGAAAGGGTTGAATCCAAAGGATATTCTACCCTATTCAAGCATTTGAAGGCCAGCAAAGAGTCGGGAAACAAGGCGTAATCAATGAATAACTTTCCGCTCGAAGAAAGGGGAGACTCCCTTTCCTCACAGCCGGATACCCGATTTTCTTCACCTATCCGTTGATTCGTGATAACGGTCAAATATCCCTTGTTGCGGTTTATAAAAACGGCATTTCCCTTGTCATAATAAGCTTCAATGTTTTGTCTGCTAAGCTGTTTGCAATGAAAGCTTTTTCCGTTTTTGTAGCTATCAACCGCAGATTTTAAAATCTCAAAATTATAACTTCCCAAAAATGTGCCGTCCACAAAAGCACTCACAAAAAATGTACTATCAGGAGCCGAGAAGAAATAATAGTTTGTATCCCCGAAACGTATGATTTTGGGGGGAAATCCGGGGAATATTTTTCGAAACAATTTGTTTTTCAACATCCATTCTTGTCGGGTAGAGACTTTTTGGCAAATCACATAGTCGTTTCTACTGCAAAGGATCAAGGAAGAATTGGGCTTTGAATGTTGTGACAGCATACTAAAAAGCTCCCCATAGCGTTCAGGGAAATTGGCAGAGGCCGTGATTTGGCTCAGTTCTTTGGCATAAACGAAAATATGAATCTGTTCCGGCACAAAATTGAATAGGTGAACCGATCGATTTTTCTTCTCGTTGTTCATCCGTGTTATCAACAAAATGCCTATACAGAAACAAGTGGCGATAATAGATAAAATCACTACCTTTACCCAATTATTTTTGTGTAGAAGATTCATATTTTGCAGTTTTGACAAATATACACTAATATTTTGTGAATCAGAATCTGAAATCTCCAACTTGTGTGATTCGGAAAGAATATTCTTTATGTGGTCCTTATTTAAAAAAGAATTCAACGAGATAATTTGTTCGGCAACCGGCTGGTGTTTTGCCGCAATTTTTGCGATCGTTCCCGGACTGTTTTTGTGGTTTTTTCCAGGAAACTTCAATTTGCCCGACAGCGGTTATGCTGACTTGGGCATTCTTTTTCAGTTTCTTTCGATCTTGCTGTTGGTGATGCTTCCTGCTCTTTCGATGAGGATTTATGCCGATGAAAAAAGACTCGGTACATGGGATTTGCTTCAGAGCCGTCCGGTGAGTTTGGTGGAAATCTTCCAAGCAAAGTTCCTTTCGGTTTGGTTGTTTTCTGCCATTTGCATCCTGCCAACCTTCGTCTCAGTGCTTTCCATCTGGCAATTGGGATTTCCCAAGGGCAATCTCGATTTGGGGCAGGTGGGAGTTGGTTATTTTTCCTTGTTTTTAGTATCAGCCGTTTATTCGGCCATTGGCTTGTTTGCCTCTTCGCAAACACGGAGTGCCGTAGCGGCATTTATACTGGGTGTCGTTATCAACTTTACGGTGTTTTATGGATTCAATTTCTTGTCCGGCTTGTTTTTGTCCGGTGCGTCGCAAGTTGGTATTTCAGACATCGGCTTAAGCAATCATTTCGAAGAAACCAACAAAGGCGTTTTGCATTTGAATTCCGTTCTTGTTTTTGCCCTCTATTTTTTTATCTTCGCCTTTTTGACGGTCAGTTGCACAAAACAAGAAGCCTTGTCCAAGCAAAAGAGGTTGTTGCCTGTTGTAATCCTCGCCGTTTTGCTGATCCTCGGTAACGGATTTCTCCCGAATATTTCCAAAGATTTCACTTCCGATAAGCAATACACGCTTTCGGATTATTCTCAAAAAGTGTTGAACGACTTGAAGAAATCCAACAAAAAGTTTGACATCAATCTCTATCTCGACGGCGATCTCAACAGCAGCTTTGTGCGCTTGCGCAAGCAAATCGACTATTTGCTCAACGATGCCAACCGTCAAAGTGGCTATAGTTTCAAGATCAATTACGTGAATCCATTGCAAATCGGGTCTGTGGAAAAAATATATAGCCAAATGGCAGACCGCGGTATGAAGGGAATTATGCTGAATGAAACCGACCGAAATGGCAAAGTGAGCCGCCAACTGATTTTTCCGTATTTGGAAATTATTCACGAAAAAGACACCTTGCTGGTGAATGTGTTGAAGAATATTCCGGGAAACACCGCCGAAGACAACCTGAAGGCTTCCGCCGAAAATCTTGAATACGAATTGATCGACGCCCTTGGTGTGTTGACCGATAAAGAACCAAGAAATATCGCGTTTATTGAAGGGCACAACGAACTTCCCCGTCCTTATCTCTACGATGCCGAGGAAGCATTGGCCAAATACTATTCCATCAATCGGGGCGAAATTGTGAACGACCTCACGGCTTTGGCTCCTTTCAAGGTGGTTGTTGTTGCGGGACCCACTCAAAAATACACCGAGCAGCAAAAATATATCCTCGACCAATATATTATGCGTGGTGGAAGGGTGCTGTGGCTTTTGGATGGAGTTTATTTTTCCGAAGAACAACTTGCCTCACAAGGAAAAAGTGCAACGGTGAAAAACCAGAATTCGTTGGACGACCTTCTCTTCACTTATGGCGTTCGGGTGAATCCGGTGCTGGTGCAAGACGAGCAATCGGCCTCTTTGCTGGTCAATTCTGGAAAAGACGAAAAGCAGCAATCATCGATCATTCCATGGTATTTTTGTCCTTTGCTGATCCCTTCTCAAAACAATCCGATCACAAAAGACATCGCTTTGGTGAAAGCTCCTTATGTTTCGAGTATAGATCTGATCCGCCAACCTGCTGTTCAAGCGAATGTATTGCTGACCACTTCCGACAAGGCCCATTTGGTGAAAGCTACCGAGGAGGTGAACTTTGATGTGGAAAACATCCGTAACCCGCAAAGCTATTTCAACCAAAAGTTTTTGATTGCTTCCGTCTCGTTGGAAGGCAAATTTACATCGGCTTACCTGAACAGGCTGGTTCCGGACAGTATTCAAAACGGGAATCAATCGCGACTCAACCAAAGTGCCCATTCAAAAATGATTGTGGTATCTTCCTCCTCAATTATTCGCAACGAATTGGCTGGACAAGGCGATCAAACACAAGTGGTGCCTCTCGGCTTTGACCGGACAAGCGGACGACAATTCGGGAACAAAGATTTTATTGTGAATGCCGTGAATTGGCTGGCGAACGATGACAACCTGCTTCTACTTCGCAAAAAGCAACAGCAACTGCGGCTACTCGATAAAGTTGAAATTCAAAAAAATCGGACTTTGTTTGTAGCCGTAAATCTGATTTTTCCAATTTTACTCTTGGGTGGTTATATCGGAATTGTGTTTTTTAGAAGGAAGAAAAAATATGAATTCAGGACAAAACTCGAGAAATAAAGCGAATAGTGTGAATCAGGTTTTTTAGAAGTGAGATGAAAAACTCTGTTTAAAAAATACAATCCCACGCAGAGACGCAAAGGGAAAAATCACGCAAAGAACGCAGGGAGAGAATTTTAATCTCTGTGTTCCTCTGCGAAGAACCTTTGCGATTTCTGCGAGAAAGAATACAATCCCACGCGGAGACGCGAAGGGAAAAACACGCAAAGATCGCCAATAGAGAATTTTAATTTTTGCGTCCTCTGCGAAGAACCTTTGCGCCTCTGCGAGAAAAAATACAATCCCACGCGGAGACGTAAAGGGAAAAATCACGCAAAGAACGCAGGGAGAGAATTTTAATTTTTGCGTCCTCTGCGAATAACCTTTGCGCCTCTGCGAGAAAGAAATAATTCCACGCAAAGACGGGAAAGAAACACATTCCCATTTCTCAGAGGATTTTCAATTCTTCCATTGGATTCCAAAACACTTCTTTCCAATTTCGAATTCTATTGTCCGACACCTCGATGCCTTCCGATTGGAGCAACTGTATCATCTGATCGGGAGTCGAAAATGATCCACGTCCGACAAGTTTTCCCTGACTGTTTACCACCCGGTGGGCAGGGATATCATCATCCGAGGAACTGCATCCGTTCATCACTTTTCCCACCAAGCGGGAATGATTTGGAAAACCAATGGCTTCGGCAATGGCGCCGTAGGATGTTGCCCTGCCTCGGGGGATAGACCGGACTACATCGTAAACAGCTTGTTGGAAATCGGCACGATCAATTTTCATATTGGAAAATAGTTGAGCAATTTACTAACCACACAGGATGCAGAGTTGCACAGAGTAAAAAGAAAGGAATCGGTCTAATCTGTGCAATTTACCTTCAACAGAATTAGAAAAACAAATTTACAAAACCCCTCACTCCAAATCCACCACTGTGATTCCAGCACCACCCAATTGTACATTCTCATCTGCAAAAGAGTGAATTCCTCCGATCGTTTTGAGGTAGTTGCGGATCAGTTCCCGTAAAATTCCAGTACCTGTTCCGTGCAGGATCCTTACCCGGCCAACTCCCACTTGGATGGCATCGTCCATGAAATACATCACAGCCTGCAAAGCCTCTTCGCCACGCATTCCCCGCACATCGATATCCTGTCTGAAATTTAGTTTCTTTTCGTACATCTTGTCGCTCGTTTGGTTGCTTACAAAGGTGTTTTTGCGTTCTTCTTTTTTGATCTGGCTTTTGCTAACCTTTTCTATGTTGTCTAATTTGACAGTCGTCTTTATCATTCCGATAGCCACCTCGGCCTGTTTTCCCCGGATTTTTATCACTTGTCCAACAGCAGTTTGTCCTTTGATCTTCACAAAATCATTCTCAGCAATAGTTGCCGTTTCCGGTTTGGTTGGAATGGTTTCGTGGAGCTGTGGTTGCTGCTTGTCTTTTTGCTTTTGATGCTTCTTTTTCAAGTGCGACAACTCCGTATTGGTGTCCAGGTTGCCTAAAGAATCCCGAAATTTTCCCAATTCGCTTCGGATTTCTTTTGTTTTCTCTTTGTCAGCCTGCGCTTCCCGGATTCCCTTGATCGTGCCTTCAATCCGTGCATTGGCCTCCGCCAAGATCTGTTCGGATTGCGCCTTAGCTTGAGCCAAAATCTCTTTACGTTGTTTTTCCAAAGCTTGGATGTTGGTGTCGTAGTCGGCAGTAAGTTCCTCCAATCGCTTTTCTTGTTGGCGGATGTTTTGCCGTTTAGTCTCCCAATAACGTTTGTCGCGGACAATATCTTGCAAATACTTGTCCATGTTGATGTAGTCGCTCCCCACAATTTCGCTGGCATCGGCGATCACCTCTTCGGGCAACCCGATTTTCCGTGCAATTTCCACCGCGAATGAGCTTCCTGGGTTTCCAATAGCCAGTTTGAAGAGCGGTTGCATTTGGTGGCGGTCGTACAGCATGGCACCGTTCACAACCCCTTCGTGTTCGTTGGCGTAATTCTTCAGGTTTTGGTAATGGGTGGTGATAACGCCAAAAGCCCTTTTCTCGTTGAAGCGTTTCAGCAAAGATTCAGCAATGGCACCTCCGATTTGAGGTTCGGTGCCTCCACCAAATTCATCAATCAAAAGAATAGTTCGGCTATCTGCATTTTTAACGAAGAATTTCATGTTGGTCAGGTGCGAACTGTATGTGCTCAAGTCGTTTTCTATCGATTGTTCGTCACCTATATCGATAAATATATTTTCAAAAATCCCGACTTTCGAATTCTCCGAGAGAGGAATAAGCATGCCGCATTGAAGCATATATTGGAGCAATCCAACCGTTTTGAGGCAGACCGATTTTCCTCCCGCATTGGGACCCGAAATAATCAGGATGCGGTTTGTTTCGTCCAATTCAATGTCCAACGGAACAATTTCCCTGTTTTGTTTTTTATGCGAAAGATAGAGTAGGGGATGCTTGGCGTAATTCCATACCAACACCTGCTTGTCTTGCACAGCCGGCTTGATTGCCCCTATTTCCACCGCAAGGCGCGCCTTTGCCCGGATAAAATCAATTTTCGCCAAGAAAACGTAAGCCTCCGAGATGTCAGGCACCATCGGGCGTATCTCGTTGGTGAGCGCAGTCAGTATCCGGATAATTTCGCGACGCTCTTCGCTTTCGAGTTCGCGGATGCGGTTGTTGGCTTCCACCACTTCGCCGGGCTCAATGAAAACCGTTTTCCCCGTAGCCGATTCGTCGTGGACAATCCCTTTGAGCTTTCGTTTGAAAGCCGGTGCAACCGGTATCACCAACCTTCCGTCACGCATGGTGGGGGCGACATCTTTTTCCACCAAACCATCAGCTTGCGCTGAGCGGAGAATCCGGTCTAGGGTTTTGGAGATGCTTCCCATCGTGCTTGATAGCTCTCTGCGAATACGGCTCAGTTCGGGAGAAGCATTGTCGCGGATTCGTCCGAATTTATCTATGATGCTGTCGATTTTTGTTGTCACCTGCGGGAACAAGATCACTTCGCTTGCCAATTCCCTCAAATGGGGATAAGCCGAATTCTCTTCCTCCTCCTTTTGAAAAAAGCGGACAATCGAATAAATCGTTTTCAGGGAACGGCTTAGGTCAAAAAGAGTACTTTCGTCTAACCACGTACCTTCCACACGGATGGCTCTCAATGCTGGGCGTACATCGTAGAAGTAATTGGTGGGAAAATCTTCCTCTTCCTCCAAAACACGTATAAATTCATCGGTCTGAGACAGCAGCACCTGTACAGCTGTAAAATCGGAAGTAAATTCCATTCGTTCCACCTGTTCGATACCAAGCGGACTTAGACATTTTTCGACAAGCAGCTTGCGGATGTTGTCGAAACCGATTTTATGTTCAAAATTAAGAGGATAAATCACTTTTGTTGGATTTTTTTAGGATGGCAAAGTTATAACAGAAAAATGAACGGGGCAACAACTTGTAGTTATTCGTGATTTCTAGGTAGTAATCCTTGAAAGGTGAGTTAACACATATTTAAGTCATGTAGTGATTCTCTAAAATACTGTAAATCATTTTGAGGATCACAAATATCTTTATTTGGTTTCTCTTTTTGTGACCTATTTGTCGATTTTTCACGTTAAATTCTTGTGTTTTATCTGTCAAAATGCAGGCTTCTGTTTGATTTGGGATGCAAAGCGATATTAAAAATTGTTTTTTGGTTAAAATTAAGGGGTGGTTATTGTTTGAAACAAAATAATGTTACTTTTGCAAAAGATCAAAAAAACAATCATGAACTTATCTCGAGTTGGTTTGTTATTTGAATGAATGAGGAAAACAAAAAATAATTAATATCTCTCTTAATGAATAAAAAATGTTTTAACACGATTTATTTGTTCTCATTGTGTTTAGGTTTCTACTTCTTCTCTTCTTGTAGTGCTTACAAAAAACTTCCATATCTAACGAATATAGATTCGGAACACCAAGCCCGTCTGATTACGGATCAAGGTGTGCATGAGGCAAAGATTAAGCCCAACGATTTGTTGAGCATTACCGTGAGTTCCACTATTCCTGGTGCAGCCAATGATTTTAATTTGCCTGTTGTGCCTTCCGTTTACGATCAGGTTCTGCAGACTTCGGTTACTGGTGGTGGGGCTGCCGGTGGCGGGGGGGCTTCCTCCCTTCAAGATTATCTGGTAGATAAAGCCGGGCTGATAAGATTTCCCATTTTTGGTGATTTGAAAGTAGCTGGCATGAGTGTACGCGAGTTGGAAGAAAGTCTTACCAAACAGATTTATCCCCGGTACATTTCCATGAAGCCCATTGTGACTGTTCGCCTGCTGAATTTCAAGGTATCAGTACTCGGAGAAGTGACTAAACCTGGTACTTATCAATCCGAAAATGGAGAAATGACTATTTTTGATGCCTTGGCCGCAGCCGGAGACCTAACGCTCTATGCAAAAAGGAATAATGTGATGCTGATTCGCACCACCGAGACAGGAGATGTGGTCACCTACCGGGTAAACCTTCAAGATAAAAATTCAGTAGCCAATAAGGATATATTTTACTTGCAACAAAGTGACAAGCTGTATGTTGAGACCAATAAGGCCAAAGGAAATAACTCTCAATTTGGAACATTGGAGACTTTTGGTTTGTCGGCCATTTCCCTCGTAGTCTCTGTTGCTGCTTTTATAACTCGTTTTTGAATACTATATGGAACAATCAAATAAAAACGTGCAGGACGATTTGCTAAATAGTCTTTTAGGTTCATCCTCAAGCTCTTCAACTCCGTCTAAACCTTTCACCGAAATTGTTGCCCCTTATTTGCGCAACTGGAAATGGTTCATTCTTTCCATTCCTGTGTGCATGGCAGTTGGATTTTATAGTGTTTTGACTACAGAGAAGTTATTCAAGTCAAGTGAAACCATTCTTATCAACCAAAACAGCAATAAATCTTCGAATGCCCCTTCCGGTTTAAATTTTGACGATTTGGGGCTTCTGTCATCGAATACGAATATTGACAATGAGATACTGACCTTTAGTTCGCCCGATTTGATGCGGGAGGTGGTGGATACATTAAATTTGACAACCCGTTATTATACCAAGGAGGGTTTTCGTGACAAAGAATTGTTTAAGAGTTCCCCTTTTGTAGCCACTTATTCGAAAAGAAAAACCGATTTTCCTGGGCAAATCAATCTGACCATCGTCAAAAAAGAGAATGCCTATTCTATTGATGGGCAGTATGCCCTGCCTTCTGGTACTAATATTGTCTTGTCCAAGAAAGTGCCGTCGTTTCCCGTCACTTTGTCTTTGCCTGATACCCTTGGCTTCATCGTATTGGAAGCTACAGGAAAAGCGGTCGTTCCAGATGCAGAATATGAGCTTAACATATCTAGTCCAAACAATGTAGCACAAGGCTTGGCTGGGGCGTTGTCAGTCTCCCAAACCAGTAAAAGTTCTTCGGCGCTTAAGATGGAAATTGCTATTAACAATGTCGATAAAGGGAATGCCATTTTGGTGGAATTGGTGCGTCAATACAATATACAGAATAACAAGGCCAACAACGAGATATCCTACAATACGGCCCTCTTTATCAATGAACGATTGAAGGAGATAGCTACTGAACTTGGAGATGTCGAGAGTGACATGGTGAATTATAAGCAGCAAAATAAAATAGCTGATCTGCCATCCGAAGCACAATTGTCCATCCAGCAATCGGGGCAAAACTATCAAAAATTGATGGATGCCGAAACTCAACTTAGCATTATCAATATGGTGGACCGGTTTGTGAAAGATCCAGCCAACGATATGAAAGTGATCCCCAACTTGGGGGTATCCGACCCTGCTTTGGCTTCTATTATCGGTGATTACAACCTGAAAGTGGTTGCTTCCGAAACATTGTTGAAAAATACGGGAGTTGAAAATCCTACCCGGGCAAAAGTGGTGGACGAAGTCAGAAGCATGCATTCTGCCATTGTTAACTCCTTGGGGAATGTGAAACAGGCTTACCGGATAGCGAAGACTGATGCCGAAAAACTTTTAGGTGTTTCCAATACCCAGATTCATGCTATACCCCAGCAAGAGAAGGGCCTGTTGGAGCGTGCCCGTCAGCAACAAATCAAAGAGAACCTTTTTCTCTTTTTGATGCAAAAGCGGGAAGAGACCAATATTTCCATTGCCTCCATCTCGGAGAAAGCCAAAATTGTGATTTCTCCCCGAAAGGGAGTTGTTCCAATTGCTCCGAATACAAAAATGATTTTGCTTGTCTCCTTTCTGGTTGGTCTCTTGATCCCCATTCTGGCAATTTATATTCTAGGTTTACTCCAAACTGAGGTTGCCGATAGGGGAGAATTGGAACGCCTATCAACTGTGAGTGTGATTGGTCAAATCCCTTTTAGTCCCGACTTTTTAGCCTTGGTGGCAGATCCTTCCAGTAGTGTATCCGAATTGTTACGGACCTTGAGAAACAGGTTGGATTTTATATTTCAGAACAAGGAGCATAAAGTAGTCTTGGTAACTTCTTCCTTGAAAGGGGAGGGAAAAACGTTTGTCAGTATAAACATGGCGATGATGTATGCGTTCACCGGCAAGAAAGTATTGCTTGTTGGGGGAGACATTCGCAGGCCTCAACTGAAAAAATTGCTCAATCTTCGTGCCTCTGAAGGTTTGTCGGATTACCTTGCTTGTGTGAATGACGATTGGAAGAGCTATATAGTGCAGCCTCCTAATTTTCCCGAACTTGACATTATTATTTCTGGAACAGTGCCTCCCAACCCCAATGAATTGTTGATGAGTCCCCGTTTGAGAACTTTCTTCGAAGATGCCCGAAAAGAGTATGACATTGTGGTGGTTGATTCGGCTCCGGTGGGCATGGTGTCGGACACTTACCTTTACAGCGATTTTGTGGATGTGACACTCTATATTGTTCGGGAAAATGTTACCCCTAAAACGGCGATCCAATTTGTTAATAGTCAGAAGAAAGAAGGTACTTTGAAGAATATGTATCTGGTGCTGAATGATTCCGAAATATCACAGCACTATGGCTATAAGTATGGTTATGGTAAAGGGTATGGTTATTCGGAAGAGCAGGATAAAAAGAAGACGTTTTTTAAAAAGAGGTGAAAAGGTAATGAGGGTATGTCAGCTTGCTAATTCGCTGATTTACAAATATTAAGATTTGCGCATTTGCGTTTATTCTATATCTAATTTTTTTAATTCTCTATAGGGTTTTTCCCTTTGCATGGAGATTTGAAAGATTTGAACAATTTTATTGTGTGATAGGTAGTTTCTTCTCTTGATTGGAGGGGGAGGCTCTTTATTGTCAAAATATTTCTTTCTGTGCAATTCCGAATATCGATAGTATTGCAGAATAGACAGAACGGATTGTAATTTATAATGGTAGTAAAGTCGAATTCCGAATAATGAGTTCCGGCTTCGTTAAATTAAAAAAATTAGTAGCAAGCAAGAAGGAAATCAAGTGGGACATTGGTTCGGTGTATTTTAGCAAGCTTTTTATTTCAGCGAATCAATTTTCATAGAGTTTTGTAAGTCGGTTTTGTCCGGAATGTTGTCGTTGTCTTTTTTATATTTGTCTTATGAGGAAAATCAATCAGCCAGTGCAGTCGTTGCCGCCTATGCCTATGTCTGGTGTGCCTGTCATTCCCAAGCTATGGTATGCGGTACAAACATTCTACAACAAAGAGTTACAGCTTGGTGAATTGTTCGCTGAAAGGGGCTTGTCGTATTTCATCCCTTTGCGCTATGCGGAATCTTATCAGGCCGACGAAAAGCCGGTTGCCCGTTTGGTTCCGGTGGTGCATAATTTGCTTTTCTTGGAAAAGACAGATGCAGAATCGGTGATGTTGGAACGGCTTAGGGATATCCCTGTTCCTTTCCGGCTCTACCGAAACCGAGAAACCCAAAGGCTGTATGAAATTCCCGATCGATGCCTGCTTGATCTTCGTGCTGCTTGTGATCCGTCTTATTCGGGTAACCTTTATATGGAGGCTCAAGAGGCTGAGGCCCGTCTAGGAAAGAGAGTGCGTGTAATTCGCGGCCCATTTATCGGATTGGAGGGCAAGCTTACCCAATACAAAAAGAAATATTATGTGGTCATTACCATTGCTTCCTTGGGGGTGCTGCTGCATATTCCGAGGTGGTATTGTCAGAAGATATGATAATGTGCCAATGTGTGAATATGCTAATTCGTAAATTTGTAAATGTGCTGATTTGCCAATTGGTTGATTTGTAAATTGGATAATCATGTTCACCTTGTTTACGGGATCACCTGTTCACCCTTTTTTTGTTTTTTCGATTTTAATTGTTATATTCGTGGCTGACAACACGAACTGTTACAAAATAGGGCATCTCAAGCCTTGCTTTTGATAGCATGTGTGTGTCATCCAAACTTTATGTTTAACAATTAAAACTTTACTCTATGGGAACAAATGTTTCTCGAGACTACAAAGCCAAGGACGAAGAATTGCCCGTCATGGCCGGGTACGTGGCTTTTAGCCTTGAACGTGATTTGACCGATTTTCAGGCTTTTTCACCCATCTTTTCTACAGGCTACCTCACTGCCTTCACAACGCAGACACAACAGGTTAATGAATTGATTTTTCCAGCCACCGAGACTTCCCGCTTGCGCATTGTCACGCAACGCTTATACTCCACGATGGATTCCTTGCTCGATCCTTTGGTTCGTATTTCGGGTTATCTTACTTTGGCAAAGAAGAATCTGGTATCTTCTCCCTCTCAGTTCGGAGTGGTTGCATTGCGGAATAAAATTAATGCCCGCGATGCCGAAGGAGTACTCAAAACCCTACGGGTGCTGAATGATAATATTGCTTATCATAAAGCAATATTGCAGCCTGTGGGACTGAATGACGACATGATTGCCTTATTCAAGAATGCCCTTGACAGCATCCATGTGGACAATCAAGAGCAGTATAAGATAGTGAGTACGCGGAGGGAATTAGTGCAGGCCAATGTCGGTGTTCTCAACGGACTCTATGCTTCCATGATGGAAATCTGCAATGTGGGCAAGGTGCTTTACAAAACATCCAATCCTCAAAAATTGCAGGAATACACCTACACCGAACTGATCAAACGTGTTCGCTTGGTGCTACCAACTCCAAAGAGTGCAACCATCGGATCTGGCGAAGATAATTCTGCAAAGTAGTGGTGTTTTTTCTGGTCTATTTAAAACCTACCTACGGGGTGGACTCAAGTGTCCCCCCGTCACTAGAACGAACAAACCATCATATTCGAACTTGGGACACAACTTCAAGTCGAACTCCAAGTTCTTAACATAAGTAAGCTTTCGCAAGGCATAAGTGATCTTTCGGAAGACATAAGTAGGGATTCGGAACACTTAGGAAGGTTCTTGGCGGTAGGTAAGTACATTAACGGAAAACAAAGCTTGCCTTTCGGTGGATGATAGGTTGCTTGTCGGAAGAGTAAGGTAAGTGTTCGGAATGCTTAAGTTGTTTTTAGGCGGTGCATAAGCCGCTTGTCGGAATCAAAAAGGAAAAGTGTGGTTGGAAGTTGGAATTGTGTTATTATCAGTTATTGTTCATGAATAAATACTTGCTGATCTAAATTGCTAAAGGCTAAAGGCTAATAGCAATCGACTAAAATGCTTTTCGTTTCATTTCGATTAAAATTTAAAGAACAAAGAACTTTTTTGCATCTTTAAGCGTATATTTACAGAGGAAAATCAATAAGTGTAAATTAAAAAGACTTACAGGATGCCATTTCTTTAGGCAGGTCTTAGGAAAATCAAAATAAATCCAACAATTAATTGAAGCGTAGATGAAAGGTATTGTTTTAGCCGGAGGATCAGGAACCCGTTTGTATCCTATCACGAAAGGGGTGAGTAAGCAATTGCTACCTATTTTTGACAAGCCCATGATCTATTATCCGGTATCTGTCTTGATGTTGGCGGGCATCCGCGATATTCTGATTATCTCCACTCCACACGATTTGCCCGGGTTTCAACGTTTGTTGGGAGATGGGGCTGATTTCGGAGTTCGTTTCGAATATGCGGAGCAACCATCACCCGATGGATTGGCGCAAGCCTTTATCATTGGCGAGGAATTTATCGGAAACGATTCAGCTTGTTTGGTATTGGGAGACAATATCTTCTACGGGCAAAGTTTTACCCGGATGTTGCAGGAAGCTGTCCGCACGGTAGAAGAGGAAAACAAAGCCACTATTTTTGGCTATTGGGTCAGCGATCCCGAACGATATGGCGTTGCTGAATTTAACGAAACGGGAGATGTGATCAGCATTGAGGAAAAACCCACGCAACCCAAGTCCAATTATGCCGTGGTCGGTCTTTACTTCTACCCCAATAAGGTGGTGGAAGTGGCTAAAAATATTCAACCTTCTCCCCGTGGAGAGTTGGAGATCACCACCGTCAATCAAGAGTTCTTAGATCAAAAATCTCTCAAAGTGCAGCTACTTGGCCGTGGATTTGCCTGGTTAGATACGGGTACACACGATTCTCTTTCAGAAGCTTCCAACTTTATCGAAGTTATTGAAAAACGCCAGGGTCTCAAAGTTGCCTGCCTCGAAGAAATCGCTTACCACCATGGATGGATCAAAAAGGAGAAATTAATTGAACTGGCCAAGCCGATGTTGAAAAACCAATACGGACAGCATTTAATGAAATTGGTGAACGAATAATTGGTGATGGGTGGAACCGTAGAGACCACATTGAATGTGTCTCTTTTCAAGAACCAATAAACCAATAGACAACAAAACAAAGGGATGGAAATTATAAAAACCAATATAGAAGGGGTGGTCATTATTGAACCCCGTATTTTCAAAGACGACCGGGGATATTTCTTTGAATCCTTTTCCCAAAAAGAATTTCAAACCAAAGTATGTCGTACAAACTTTGTCCAAGACAACGAAAGCAAATCCACCTATGGGGTCTTGCGCGGTTTGCATTTTCAGACACCTCCTTTTGCCCAAAGTAAATTGGTGAGGGTGGTACAAGGTGCCGTCTTGGATGTGGCAGTCGATATTCGCATTGGTTCTCCCACATACGGGCAGCATACCTCTGTGGAGCTCACAGAAGACAATCACCGGCAGTTTTTTGTCCCCCGCGGATTTGCCCATGGTTTTGTCGTGTTGACTGATACGGTAATCTTCCAATACAAGTGCGACAACTATTATGCTCCGCAAAACGAAGGTGCTTTGGCCTGGGATGATCCTGACTTGGCCATTGACTGGAAAGTTCCTGCTGATAAAGTGATTCTTTCTGAAAAAGACAAGAAGCACCCTTATTTGAAAGATTTTCAGTCACCTTTTCATATCAATGAACAGCTTTACTGAACTGTAAATACGAAGGAATCGTAACTAATCAAATCAACGAGTTTACAGCAATGATGAACATTCTAATCACGGGAGCAAACGGACAATTGGGAAATGAGATGCGTAATGTCTCGGCTCGCAGTTCCGATAACTATATTTTCACAGATGTGGCAGAGTTGGATATCACCAATCTCGAAGCCATCCGAAAGCTAGTTGCTGAACATAAAATCGAGGTGATTGTCAATTGTGCGGCTTACACCAATGTGGATAAGGCGGAAGACGACCAGGCTACCGCCGATTTGATTAATCATCAGGCGGTAGCTTATCTGGCGCAAGCAGCCAAAGAGGTAGGGGCCACACTTATCCATGTATCCACCGATTATGTGTTTCAGGGAGATCGCAATACTCCGTGTCAGGAAGACTGGGAAACCAATCCCCTGGGTATCTATGGCCAAACGAAATTGCGGGGAGAACAAGCTATTCAATCGTCTGCTTGCAATTACTTGATTTTCCGCACCGCATGGCTCTATTCTCCGTATGGAAACAATTTTGTGAAAACGATGTTGCGCTTGACTTCCGAAAAGGAAAACCTAAAGGTGGTATTCGATCAGGTAGGGACACCCACTTATGCCGGAGACTTGGCCGCATTGATACACTTTATTATAGAGTCCCGTCAATTGGAAAAAACAGGTATATACCATTATAGCAACGAAGGAGTTTGCTCCTGGTACGATTTTGCACAGGAAATTGCGGCCATTGCTGGTAACACCAAATGTGACATCCAACCTTGCCACAGCGATGAATTTCCCAGCAAGGTCAAACGACCCCATTTTTCGGTGTTGGATAAAACCAAAACGAAAGATACATTTGGAGTGAAGGTGCCATATTGGAAAGAGTCACTAAAAGAATGTATTGGCAAATTGTAGTAGTTTGCCTCCAAGCTTAACCCCGACCCCTAAAGGGGAGCTTTTTAGAACAGTGAAAGGCGGAATGGTAAGTCTTGATAATTCGCGCAAGCAGTTCCCCTTCAGGGGGTAGGGGTGCAATTAGCACATTATAAATTGGCATATTATTTATCTTATGAAAAGAAACGTCATTATCACCGGAGGAGCCGGGTTTATAGGCAGTCATGTCGTTCGTTTGTTTGTCAACAAATATCCCGAATACCACATTATCAATTTGGACAAATTGACGTATGCGGGAAACTTAGCTAACCTCAAAGACATTGAAGGGTCTGTAAATTATACTTTTGTGAAGGGAGATATTTGCGATTTTGATTTGATGTTGTCTTTGTTTGAGAAATACAAGGTAGATGGAATTATACATTTGGCTGCTGAAAGCCATGTGGATAGGAGCATCAAGGATCCCTTTACCTTTGCGCAGACCAATGTGATGGGAACTTTATCTCTTTTGCAAGCTGCCAAGTCTTACTGGGAGTCGCTTCCTGAAAAATACGAAGGAAAACGTTTCTACCATATTTCAACAGACGAAGTGTACGGTACTCTTGAATTTGATGGCACTTTCTTCACGGAAGATACAAAATACGACCCACACAGTCCCTATTCTGCGAGTAAGGCGGGCAGCGACCACTTTGTGCGGGCATTTCACGACACCTACGGCATGCCGACGGTTGTTACCAACTGTTCCAACAATTACGGTCCCTACCAGTTCCCCGAAAAATTGATTCCGTTATTTATCAATAATATTCGTCACGGCAAATCCCTTCCAGTTTATGGGAAAGGGGAGAATGTGCGTGACTGGCTCTATGTGGTGGATCATGCACGAGCCATCGATGTGATTTTCCACGAAGGGAAAATTAATGAGACTTACAATATCGGAGGATTCAACGAATGGAAAAACATAGATCTGATTAAGGTCGTGATCAAAACGGTAGATCGGCTTTTGGGTAATCCTCAAGGGACTTCCGACCACTTGATTACCTATGTGACCGATCGTCAGGGGCATGATCTCCGTTACGCCATTGACTCGAACAAATTGAAGCGTGAACTGGGTTGGGAACCGAGCCTGCAATTCGAAGAGGGAATCGAGAAGACGGTGCAATGGTATCTGGACAATGCCGACTGGATGGAATTGGTGACAAGCGGGGGTTATCAGAAGTATTATGAGGAGATGTATAAATGATCTTAATTATTTGAAAATATAAGATTGATGACTACAGCCAATCGTGTAATTTATTTAATTAAAGGTCGAAGGATTTTTCTGGATCTTTTCGCGTATATTTACAACGGAATTTCAAAAATAAATACAAAGAATCAAAGTTTGGTAATGTTAATTTTACAGATATTTTAGGTTGCAATGGGTGAGGAGGTGTCGTCGCAGTCGAATAATAAGCGGATAGCGAAGAATACAATGATGTTGTATATAAGGATGCTCCTAACTATGGGGGTGTCTTTGTTTACGGTACGTGTAGTCTTAGATGTTTTAGGTACGGTTGACTATGGTTTATACAATGTTGTTGGAGGGATTGTTTCCATGTTTTCTTTTTTAAGTGGTACGATGGCTTCTGCATCGCAACGATTCTTTGCTTTTGAATTGGGGCGAAATAATTATGAACAGCTTAAGAAAACCTTTAGTATGACGATGACTATTTATGTTATTATAGCAGCTGTCATCCTTATTTTATCTGAAACTGTGGGTCTTTGGTTCTTGAATTATAAAATGAACATACCTCCTGAACGTCTAGATGCAGCACAATGGGTGTATCAATTTTCCATACTTTCGTTTATGATGACTATGTTTACGATTCCTTATAATGCTGCTATTATAGCACAAGAAAAGATGAAGATGTATGCCTATGTAAGTATCATTGAGGTTATTCTTAGATTATTAATTGTTTATTTTTTGCTAGAGTCTTCATATGATAAATTAAAGGTATATGCAATTTTAATGTTTATCGTTACAACGTTAATAACTTTGATATATCGTATGTATACAATACGTAAATTTAAAATTTACCGGTATTCTTTTTATTGGAATTCAGATCTTTTTAAAGAAATAATGAGCTATTCAGGATGGAATTTATTTGGTGCTCTGGCTAGTGTTTCGAATAACCAGGGAATTAATATTTTACTGAATATATTCTTTGGCCCTGTTGTTAATGCGGCCAGAGGAATTGCTTTTCAGGTGAATAATGCTGTAACCCAGTTTGTCCAAAATTTCATGACAGCCTCGCGACCACAAATTATCAAATATTATGCCTCCGGAGAAAAACAGCAGATGCTGAGATTAGCTTTTCAAAGTTCAAAATATGCCTATTTGCTATTGTTTATTGTTTCATTGCCAATATTTTTGGAAACGAAGTATGTTTTCACATTATGGCTTAAACAAATACCTGATCATGCTATCCTGTTTACAAGATTAACCATAATTGCAACTTTTTTTAATGCTCTTTCTCTTTCTCTTATGACAGTGGTACAAGCCACCGGTAAAATAAAGAAATATCAATCAATTATTGGAGGAATAATGCTTTTGAATTTACCCATTTCTTATCTATTCTTAAAGTTGAATTTTTCTCCAGAAATCGTCTTCTATATTTTTATTTTTACTTCCGCTATTTCTCTTGCTTTAAGATTGGTATTACTTAAGGAAATTGTTGATTTCTCAATTAAGAATTATTTAAAAGAAGTAATAGCTCCTGTTCTTTTTATAAGTTTGATTGCTTATATAATTCCTTTATTATTGCAGGGTATATTAAAATTTGGCTTTATCCGTTTTTTATTAATTAGTGTTAGTAGTGTTCTTGTGACTTTAATTGCCACATTTTTTCTGGGCTTATCAAAAAAGGAAAAGAGCTATTTTTTTAGCATGATTAACAAAATGAAAAAATCAAGAGGTATATAGCCTTAATTCTTAAGCCATTTCCTTTATGTTTAGATAGAGAGCTTGAACTTATAGATCAGTCAGTGTGATAAAGTATAAAATTATTAAAAATAACATGTTATGGTAAGGGATATCTTAATTAAAATTACACCTCGTTCAATAAAAAATTTGAGAGCAATTATGTTGGCATATAAGGTGTACACATATGATATATTGAGGTATGTAAAGTACTCAAATTCATATAATCGATTAGATAACGACAAGAAAGTAAGGGGGTTGTTAACGATGACTTACCATATTATTGAGAAGGGGCTAACAATGCCAGAAACGAGATATGGTTTTGGAAAAGAAGTTGTTTTAAAATTATGCGGTTTGTGCCGGAAATATATTAAGGAAGGATACGATGCTGAATGTTTGGAGTTTGTTCACTCAGTGAGGATTCTGAATGAATATTTAGAGTTTCATAAAAACAATGGGTTCGATGTTGATGTACAAATCACAAAAGAAATAGAACATTTAGTTAAAATATCAGGGGTAAAGGGATGTTCACAACAGCCGCAAATGACAAGGGAAGAATTTAACAAAGGAGGAAAAAGTGTCTTTAATGAATTTTGCATGTCAAGGGTTACCGTTAGAAATTATATAGATAAGGAGATATCGGATGATATTCTTAACGATTGTTTGTCAATGGCCTTAAAATCTCCTTCTGCTTGTAATAGGCAACCAAGCATGGTTTATTTTTTGAAAGATGAAGGAATAAAAAAACAATTTCTTTCTTTTCAAAATGGCAATCGGGGGTTTGGACATTTGGCAGATGTGATAGTTGTGTTTACTTCCGACCTTTCAATTTTTTCAAGTATTGGGGAAAGAAATGAGGCTTATTTGAATTCAGGAATGTTTGCAATGACATTTATATACGCATTGCACTATCATGGAATTGGTTCTTGTGCATTAAACTTAAGCGTTGATAATGAAAAAGACAAACAAATAAGAAATTTGTTGAATATTCCAGATAATGAAGTGATTACGATGTCGTTGTCATGTGGATATGTGCCTGATGAATTTATGTATGCACAATCACCCCGAATGGATATTGATAATTTTAAAACGATTAAATAATAATGGGAGAGGCGAAAAAAATTGGTCTGATAACCAATCATAGAGTGCAGAATTATGGTGCTGTTTTGCAAACTTATGCTCTTTATAAGATTCTAAATGAATTGGAAAATGTTGAGGTACTTGATTATTCTCCTGATTTTTCTGTAAAACCAATCAAGTTTGACCTTTTTAATCTGTTAAGGCAAAAGACTACTATGTTTTTTAAACCTTCTTCTGAGATTAGAAAGGAAAGATTTTCAAATTTTTTATTAGACAATATTAAATTATCTGATAAACATAGTTCTTATGAGCATTTGGTTTCTAAAATAGGGGAATATGCTATCCTTGTTAGTGGTAGTGATCAGATTTGGAGTCCAAAAGTTTGGGGGAAATTGTATCCTGCATTTTTCTTGGCTTTTGCAAGTGAAGATTATAAAAAAATCTCATATGCTTCAAGTTTGGGCAATGGTGTATATAGCAATAATGAAAAAAGTTTAGTGAAAGAGTGGCTAGCAAAATATTCACATATTGGTGTTAGAGAACATTATGCGGAGAATTATTTAAGGAAAGAATTAGGTGTCGAAAGTCAAGTTGTGCTTGATCCAACTCTTTTGTTAAGTGCTCATCAATATAGGAAGATTATTGAGGTAAAAGATAAACAAGATTCTGATTATGTATTAGTATATACGCCAAACCAGAATCCTAAAGAATGTATTGATTTTGCAAAATTGATTCAAAAAAAGATTGGTGCAAAAGAGATTAGGTATATAGGCGGTAGCAGTAAATATTTTAACAAAAAAAACGGCTACATTCAGGAGTCAATAGCAGGGCCAAAAGAGTTCATAAGTCTTTTTGATAGAGCTAGATTCGTAGTGACATCCTCATTTCATGGAACAGCTTTTTCTGTGATCTTCAATAGAAATTTTGTTAATATTTTGAATAAAAGAGAACCTGAAAGAGCAAAAACTCTCCTTGGAGACTTAGGCATAATTGAAAGAATACTGGATCAGATAGATAATATAGATAATATTGAATTAGAAATAGACTACCAAACAGTTAATCAAAAATTAGAGAAGCTAAAGCTAAAATCTTTAGACTACTTGCGAAATGCATTGGATAATTAATTAAAATTAGGATAAATCAACTATGATTGGTATTTTGACATTTCATGCATCCCATAATTATGGTTCTATGCTTCAGGCATATGCATTGCAAACGGTTTTGCTCGATTGGGGCTATGATTGCAAAATCATAAACTTTCGATCTGACAGACAAAGAATAATTTATCCAGAACCTGGTAAATTTCCACAAAATAAACGCTGGAAGCGACCTTTTCTATTTCTGTTAGATCTGCCGTATTTGTCGTCTTTAAAGAAAAAATATTTTTACTTTGAGGATTTTCTACAAAAAGAATTGAATCTGACCCCAGAGTATGCTACGTTAGAGGAAATTGAAAAAGATATACATCAATTTGATATACTGATATCAGGAAGTGATCAAATTTGGAATTTATCATGTCAGGACTTTGACTGGGCTTATTTTCTTCCTTTTACCAACAAAATTAAGAAAATTGCTTATGCTCCAAGTATTGGCCCTAATGTGAAAAAGATAATTGAAAATAAAGGAATCTCAATAGCTCAGGATTACATTCGCCAATATGATTGTATTTCTGCCCGTGAAATGGGAACAGCAGATTTTATCAAACAAATATCAGGTAAGAATGCTGAAGTTGTGTTAGACCCTACAGCGCTTGTGCATAAAGATCACTGGCTAAAATTCATATCCCCAGATCCCATTGTTAAAGAAGAATATATCTTCTTGTATGCTCCAGGTTATAATAAAGACATTTGTGAATCGGCCAAAAAACTTTCTGAGGTTTTAAATATAAAGGTTGTTGTTTCTTTACCTCCAGATTATAAATATTTTTATCCATCGTTTATTTACAAGTGTGATGTGGGTCCTAAAGAATTTCTTAATCTTTTATATAATGCAAGGGTTGTGATTAGTGGTTCTTTTCATGCTGTTTTGTTCTCAATCTATTTCTCCAAACCTTTTTATGCTATAAATGGAAATAAAGACAATAGAATATCAAATATCTTGAGTAAATTAGGATTGGAAAATCGTGGTGTTGATGGGACTCAAATTGAAGGCTCCATTAAATATATTGACAATATAGATTTCTCTGAAGTTGATAAACTATTTGAAATTGAGAAAGAATCTAGTTTTGATTTTTTACGACAGTCTCTATCATAGTTTGTTTGGAAATATTTCAATGAATATTTGTCTGTGTATGTCAATTAAGATAACGAGAGTTGTAATATAGAGTGTTACAATATTGAATAAAAGTGTTTTATGGAAATAGTTTTTTTGTTAACGGCTTGTGTAAATCCACAAAGGATAACTCAGCTTGTTGTTGCAGATGAAACTGAAAGGTTAAATCAGTATTTAGATGCTTTGCGTTTTTATTTGGAGAAGACTATTTATCGTATAGTATTTGTTGATAATAGCAATTTTGATCTTTCGACTTTCTTTCTTGATCATGTGGCGAAAAATCGTATAGAATTTCTTCGTTTTGATGGTAATACTTATAATGTGACATTAGGAAAAGGCTATGGAGAGGCATTGATTTTAGAATATGCTTTCTTAAACTCGACTTTTTTGAAAGAAGCAGATTTTGTGGTTAAAATAACTGGGCGACTTAAAATTATGAATGTAAGTGCCTTAATTGATAAATCTGTGAAAGATAAACATACAGTTTCGGTAGATGTTGATTTAAAATTGCATTACGCTCAAAGCCAGTTTTTTGTGATACCATTGGATTTCTATTATACTTGTTTTAGAATAAAAATGTTTGCAATTAATGATACAGAGGGGGTGCATTTTGAACACATTTTAGCACAATCGATAAAGGAATGGATTTATAATAGGAATAGACTCTATATATTTTCAAATGCAGTGTGCATAAGCGGCGTTTCTGGGTCGACAGGTGTAGTATATAGTAAACCCTCTATTAAAATAAAAGTAGCAAAGTATATAAAAAGCATGCTTTGGCATTTGATAAATAAGGGTTTTAATGTTAAATCTTTGTAGGGTCTAATTATGATTATACCTTCTTTTAGTAAAAAAGCAATAGATAGTTGGTGGTTTCCCATTTTATTAGGATTCTTTACATTCTCTAATTTAACGGATTATCTTTCCTCACGCATGGGATTGCCTTTTTCTATGCCGGAATTTTTCTTTATGTTTTTCTATTTATACGACCGGAAAAACAAAATAAAAGTTTTCTTTCCTGAAGAGGAATTGCATTTTGTCGTAATAATATGTATGCTTTTCTTTTGCCTGGGTGTTACTAATTTTGATTTTACTATTTACGGGATTGTAAATACATTAAGAGTACATCTATATATTATGCTCTTTTTTATTCTGTTTAGACACAATTCTATTTTTAATTTAAAGTTTCTCTTTAAACTTTCTTTAGGTGTTGTTTTGGGTACCATGATTGTTGCCTATTTTACCCTACAATATCGTTTAGGTCTTGCCTCTAATAAAGAGTGGGCAATTAATTCGAATATAATAGCAGTCACTTTTTTAGTAGGAATAGCCGTTCTTAAAGGAAATTGGATGCAAAATATTTTAGTATTACTGTTGGCATTTATAACCTGCTTTCTTTCCGCATCTCGGGGAGTAATTGTTTTTTATGCGCTTTCGTATATTATTGCTTTATCTCTGAAAATTTCAACAAACAGAAAATATATGGTATATATACCTTTGATATTATTGGTGGTTTGGGGTATTTCAAATAGTGTTAATTATTTGGAGCCTGTTGTGCAAGATATATCTCCGACAATGCATCATCGGCTTTATACAAAAACAAAGGATAATATAAATCAAGAATCAACATCAAGTGACGATACGAGATCTTCGAATATAGTTTATATCTTAGAACAAATTCCGAATAGAATACTACCATCTGGGTTTGTGGATAAATCACAAGTCGAAAAGCTACCACTTGAATTATGGTCTTTAAGGGATTTGCCTTTTAATGAATTGTTATATATGTATGGTACTCCTGTTCTATTAATCCTATATCTGATTTATATAAGAAAAAGTGCGGGACTGCTTTTCAAATTTTACAGGCAAAGGGAGGATGTTTCTGGTGTACTGTTTGTTTCTTCATTAGTGTTTTTCGTAGCTATTTTTATTGGTGGGGGATTGTTGGAGCGTCCTTATTTTTCTCCATTTATCGGTATATTCTTGGGGATGGCTTTTAAACGGTCGGATAATCGATTGCTTATGGCAAGACAAATTATGAAATCATTTACTTAAATACATGTGAATGCGATTTGTTTTTAAGGAAAGAGTCCGATAAATATTTTCGTTTTATTATTAAGAAAGCATGATGAATATGCCTATATTGTCAATTATAATACCTGTTTACAATTCAGAACAGTTTCTTTCGAAGTGTATCGATTCGATATTATCTCAGGAATTTACTGATTTTGAATTGATTTTGATCAATGATGGATCTCGGGATAGCTCTTTGGATATTTGTGAAACTTATGTAAAACAAGATCCTCGGGTTGTGTTGCATACGAAAGAAAATGAGGGGCAGGCCATTGCGAGAAATATAGCTCTGAAATTGACAAAGGGCATCTATATTGCGTTTGTGGATTCTGATGATTATATATCGGGAGATTTTTTTAGCGTGAATATGCCTGTGCTTTTGGCCGATTCTTCCATCGATCTTATTCATATCCCGTATGTCACCTTTTCAGGAAATGACATACACAAGGTCTTTAGCAATATTGAAAAAGAAGTTGCGGGAAAGGAAAATGTTTTTCGGTACTTAATTTCTTCCGGAGGCTATTTGTGGAACAAAATTTACAAGAAAGAGTTATTTCACAATGTCTATTTTCCATCAGGCCAAATAATGGAAGATTTGAATTGTTTGCCAACTATTATTCAGAATGTTGGCAGGGTGAGAGTATCTAATAAAGGAAGATACTTTTATAGAGAAAATGAAAACTCTACGGTTCACAGAAAACATTCTCCGAAGATATTGCGAGATTTAATGGACGCATATTTAAGTGTTGTGGATGCTTGTTATAAGAATAACTACAGAGATTTATTCATAAAGTTCTATGCGTTATATATATCGGGTTATTATTCAGCAATCTGTTTGTTCCCCAATGAAGACTTTAAAGAATTCCGAAGTCGATATGATGCGTATAATTTCACCTTTGCGGAATGTTTTTATCCGGAATTATCTTTATTGCAAACAGTTAAATTGTTGTTTGTGAAGATCTTTGGCATACATTGTTTTGCTCAAACGTTTCGAGTATTTTATAAACTAAGGCATTGACTAGATGATATATATTAATGTGCTAACAAAAGTAAGTTATCCTACATTTGAACATCAGTTCGATGATTCAAAGTTTGGCGGCAAATACAAATTTCATGAGAACTCTACGTTGGATATTGTGTGGGATTATGTGGTGGTGTATGAAGGATGTAAAACGCCTGTAACCGTGAAGTGCCATGAAGGAGGACTGTTGTTTATTTCAGGAGAGCCACCTCTGTCTCGAGTGTATCCTCAACAGTTTGTGAATCAATTTGACTTATTTGTCACAACGCATCAATACATCAAGCATAAAAATGTTAAGCTAAATCAATTAGCTATCAATTGGCATTTTGGATTAAGTTTCAAAACGAAAAAGCAGAAATATAGTTTTGACCAGCTTGTGCATTTGCCTGTTCCAGGAAAAGAGAAACTTTTTTCAGTTGTGACATCTTCAAAAAAGATGATGCCAGGTCACAATTACAGGCAGAAAATAATTGATAATCTCAGAAAGGATTTCGGAGATTATATCGACTTTTACGGGGATGGTGTAAATAATGTGGAATATAAAGCTGATGCTCTTCTGCCTTATATGTTCCATATCAGCATGGAAAATACACTTGTCGATCATTATTGGTCTGAAAAGCTTGCAGATTCGTTTTTAGGATATGCCATTCCTATATATGGTGGGTGTCCGAATGTGGAAAAATATTTTGGAGAGAAAGGATATTTTAGGTTTGACCTGAAAGATTATAGCTCTTTAAAAAAAATAATTGAATATATTTTATCCTCTCCTCAGCAAATCTATCGTGGAATGTTCGATAATATGAATCTGATAAGAAATAAAATTCTGCATGAATACAACTTTTATAATTTAGTGGATGAAGTGATTCAAACAAAAGAAGTACAGGCTTCGACTGAAATTTGTGAGAAAACAATAATACCTTATGAATATTGCACCTTCTATAAGCTTCAATTTTTATTGATGCGATTAAAAAGATATATCATAAAAAAAAGCATACAATTGAAAAAATAAGCCATGGGGATTTCTAAAGAAACAGCACTGTTGCTGAAAGGCGGAGCAGCTCTTTGGGTGGTATTATATCATTTGAATCAATTAATACCTTTGCCCTTTATAGGTCATTTTATTGAAACAAATGGGATGATGCATGTTGGCTTATTCTTTTTTTTATCAGGCTATGGCCTCACGAAGTCATATAATTATGATGCGGAAGGATTTATAAGAAATTTTTGGATAAAGAGAGTTCTCTATTTCTTATTGCCTTTTTGGGTAATTAATGGCGTTTATACTGTTGTTTGGTGTGACAAATGGGAAAGTTTTATTCAGTTGTTTGGTTATATTGTTGGATATAAGTATATCAATCCCCATTCTTGGTTTATTGGTACTTTATTCATATTGTATCTGATGTTTTTCAGCGTTGCTTGGTTGAGAAAGTATAAGGGTTTGAAAATGGAGTATGTTTTCTCGGTATTATTCCTCTTTTATTTATGCTGGGGGGTAATGAAAGGACAGAAGCTATTCCTATCTTCAATAGATTTTTATATCGGGATGTTGATCGCTGCAAATGAGAAAAATGCTTTTGATTTGGTGAAAACATACAAAGTCAGAGTGTTTGTTTTTTTGAGTTCCATTTTTATTTTGTCGTGCTTGCTTATGGTGGAGCGTTTGTATATCTATAATTTTTTACATCGTCCGCTCTTTGTATTTAATTCAGCCGTTTTTGTCCTGCTTATTTATTGTTTGTTTATATCTGTTGGATTTCTTAGGGAACTTAAACTAAGATTCTTACTCTGGATTGGAGCTATCTCGTATGAATTGTATTTAGTTCACAACATGTTTTTGCAATATGCAAATAATAACTATAAATTACTCAGTTATTTAGGGATCTATTTTTTTTCAATATTATCAGCATTTATTATCAGCATAATTATTGTTTTTGTTCAAAAGAAGTTAGCTCTCCGTTTTATTCGGAAATGAAATCAATATGGAAAAAATATTATATATATTAAAACATAATCCTTGGGGTGTCGGCGGCGGTTGTTATGCTTCGCGGAGTTACTTGGAGGCGTTTACGGATATCTGTTGTAATGATTATGCGATAGACTTATGCTTATGCGAGGAATATGTGGCTTCGATGGCTTCGGATACGGTTCAGAAATACAATGTTTCTGGTGTAAATCCCCGCCCTGCTTTTTCTCGCTATCTTTCTTTTCTTACTGGGGAGATGCATCGATATAATTCTAAAGTCAGAGAGCTCCTAAAGAAAAATAAATACGCTTATGTTTTTTTTGATCACAATTCAATTGCGGGTACTTTAGTTCACGCTGCCAAAGCGAATGGTGCCAAAATAATTACATTACATCATAATTATGAACCTGAATATTACAAGGATAATGTACCCAATCTTCTTGTTCTTAATTTAATGTTACCTCATGTTGTGAAAGCGGAAAAACGGGCATATATCCAGTCGGATTATAATATTTTCTTGACGGAGGAAGATCTCGTGTTATTTAAAAAGAAGTATGGTGATTCTAGAGGCAAATCTGCTGTAATTGGTAGTTTTGAACATAAAGGCGTGGATATTCCGCCAAAAATTGATTTGTGTGGCAGGCTAAATGACAAGATTAGGATTGTAGTCACCGGATCCCTGTCAAATGTTCAAAATAATGATGGAATACGATATTTGTTTAAATCATTATATAAACTGATTCCTGAGGATTGCGACCTTTTATTGGCTGGAAAGAATCCTACGGCCGAAATTGTTGATATGGTTAAGTTATATGACAAGGTCACCCTAATTGCAAATCCTGCAAGTATGTCTGGAGTGATAGCTAATGCAGATCTTTATTTATGTACAACAAGATTGGGGGGTGGTATCAAAATTCGAATTATGGATGGGCTAAGACTCGGATTGCCTGTTTTAACTCATAAAATTTCAAGTCGGGGATATACAATCTTTGAGAAAACAAAAAGCTTATTTGTTTTTACGAATGAAGAAGAATTTAAAGAAAAACTTATAGAATTGATAGAAAAAATACGTAAAGGAGAAATAAATAGAGAAACAGTTAGAAAATTGTACCAAAATCATTTTAGTTTTAATGCTGGAATAGATAAATTGAGGTTATTTCTTTTTCATAAACCTGACTAACTACTAATAGAAACTCATTTGATCTAATTTACTTTTGTCTTTCAGTCATACCTATTATTATGGAAAAACAAATTGCACTAATTCATCCAATTGTAGCGCATTATCGGCAAGAATTTTTTCAACAACTAAATTCGAAAATTAAGTCTGATATTTATGTTTTTGAAGATGTCGCTAAAGCAAAAGAAGCTTACTTTGCTTTGGGTGATTGTGGTGAAATACATTTAAAAGCAGTTGAAAAGGCAGGACTCACTTTTTTTTCACCGTTTCCTCTGCTTTCTTCGAAATACAAAGTGATTGTTCTGATGTGGAACTTTTCGCATTTAACAAATTGGTTGTTGTTGTTGACTAAATTTATTCATCGCAAAAAAATTATTCTTTGGGGACATGGAATATCGGTAAAACGTTATTTGCAGGAAGAACAGAAGCCGGATTGGAAGTTGAAGGCTCAATTGTCTTTAGCTGACGGGGCATGGACTTATATGCCGAAAGAGTGTGAGCAATGGAAAGTTATTTTTCCTCAGAAAAAGATGGTATTTTTAAATAATACAATATCTGGAGTTGCGGATATTGTTAAATACGATTCAAAGGCTTACAAAGAAAGAAGCCGTGTAAAGCATAATATAATACAAAAAAAAATTTTGTTGTTTTGTGCTCGGTTTGAAAATCCAAATCGGAGAATAGATTTGCTATTAAAAGCGATTGAGAATCTTCCTTCGGATATTTATGGTTTTATTATTATAGGAGATGGAAAATTAAAGCCCGATTTCTCTCAATATGATAATGTTTATGACTATGGTGCAGTTTATGATGAAGATCTAAAAAGAGAATTATTCGCTGCTTCTGACATCTATTTTCAGCCCGGTTGGATTGGCTTGTCAATTGTAGAAGCAATGGCATATAATTTACCTATTTTCACATTTAAAAGAAGTTCTTCAACATTGCAATGTGTAGAGTATTCCTATATTATTGATAAAAGGAATGGGGTGCTTTTGGATGAAGAAAGTAATTTCGTTTCCGTAATAGAATCTTTGTCGGATGAAAACATTGAATGGATGGGAGATAATGCAAGGGATTTCGTTAGAAAAGAGGCCACGATGAGCCAAATGGTTGATAGAGCAATGAATGTAATTAATAGTATATGGGAATGAGAATTGTTGATATACTTAGGAAGCTTAAAAATAAATTTTATATCTATAAATATGGGCTGAAATATGTCCACTCAACATGTATTTTCTCAAAACAATGTTCAATATCAAAAGATTTGCGAGCAGATTCCTTTGCCTACATTGGTCCGAATTGCCATATTTATCCGAAGGTATCGGTTGGAAAATATACAATGTTGGCCAACAATGTGACAATAGTTGGCGGAGATCATTATTATAAAAAATGGGGGATTCCTATCATGTTTTCGGGGCGGGCTGAACTAAAATCAACTGTTATTGGATCAGATGTGTGGATTGGTAGTCACTCGATTATTATGTCAGGTGTAAAAATTGGAAATGGTGCAATTATTGCTGCTGGTGCAGTTGTGACGAAAGATATAGAGCCTTATTCTATCTCTGGTGGTGTGCCTGCAAAAAAAATTGGCTTGCGCTTTACTTCTGCAGAAGAAATTGCAAAGCATGAACAAATGTTGGCAAAAGACTACAATGAACTGAATTTTGGTATTGATCTTATCTTAAGAGGAAAAAATAAATAGAAAATGAATATAGCAATTGTAGGAACCGGTTATGTAGGTTTGGTATCAGGCACATGTTTTGCCGAAATGGGTGTGGATGTTACTTGTGTAGATATAGATCAAAATAAGATAGATAAATTGATACAAGGTCAAATCCCTATTTATGAGCCTGGATTGGAAGAAATGGTGCTTCGTAATTATAAAGAAGGCCGTTTGCATTTCACCACCGATATTACCACTTGCTTAGACAATGTGGATATTGTTTTTAGTGCGGTAGGAACTCCTCCTGACGAAGATGGTAGTGCCGACTTGAAATATGTGTTGGAAGTTGCCCGTACTGTAGGACGGAATATGAATAAATATGTGGTGCTTGTTACTAAAAGCACAGTGCCTGTAGGAACAGCCCAGAAAGTGAAGTCTGTCATTCAGGATGAATTAGATAAACGGGGAGTGGATATTTCCTTTGATGTGGCATCCAATCCTGAATTTCTAAAAGAGGGGGCTGCTGTTAAGGATTTTATGAGTCCTGACCGGGTAGTGGTGGGAGCAGAGTCTGGAAGGGCGAGGGAATTGATGTCCAGTTTATACCGCCCTTTGTTATTGAATAATTTTCGCGTTATTTTTACTGATATTCCTTCGGCAGAGATGATTAAGTATGCCGCAAATTCTATGTTGGCTACCCGGATCAGCTTTATGAATGATATTGCTAATTTATGCGAGATTGTGGGGGCAGATGTGAATATGGTACGTAAGGGGATTGGTTCCGATAGTCGCATTGGAAGCAAATTTTTGTATCCTGGTTGCGGATATGGAGGTTCTTGTTTTCCGAAAGACGTAAAAGCCCTTATTAAAACGGCTGAAAAGAGTGGTTATTCAATGAGTGTCTTAAAGGCTGTGGAAGAGGTGAATGAATACCAGAAGTCGGTATTGTTTAATAAACTTTCCCAATACTATCAAGAGGATTTGAAAGGCAAAACCATTGCATTGTGGGGGTTGGCCTTCAAACCGGAAACAGACGATATGCGTGAAGCCACCTCTTTAGTAACAGTTGATTTATTGCTTCAGGCTGGTTGCAAGGTGCGGGTATATGATCCCGTGGCAATGGAGGAGTGTGAACGCCGTATAGGCGATGTGGTGTATTATGCGCACGATATGTACGACGCCCTATTAAATGCGGATGCCATGTTGCTTATAACCGAATGGAAACAATTTCGTTTGCCCAGTTGGGGCGTGATGAAAAAGACTATGAGTGTCCCGGTTGTTATTGACGGACGGAATATCTATGATGCCGAAGAGGTAAAAGCTCAAGGATTTGAGTATAGTTGTATTGGGCGGTAATCCAAATTAGCTTTTATGAAAATTCTATATTTGGCGATACTTTGCATCAAGGTGGTGGTATAGGTTGTATTACTGCTGACAAATGAAATTATCTTTCTACTACTTATGTGGAAATGAGTATTTAAAAGATTAGATAAATAAAAGTGATTTCAATTTTGCTTATTGCGTGTACCAAAAGTCCAGATGTTGACCTGACTTTCTGCGCTCTTTACATATTTGTTTTCTCATTCAACCAGTTGAGAAATTATTCTATGGGCTGTCTGAGTCTGGAAACAGCAGTAGAGAATAAGTTTTATGGTTATCCGATATTTAGCCTATAATCATTATCTTTGTTATAACTAATCGCAGAAGGCCTGGATTCACTAAATTTTGTTGCACAATATCCAGACGAAGCAATTTGTAGGGTTCAATTTGAAGAGTATCGAGACCGGTAAGGGGTTGTTTGTCCACATTGTGGAAAGACAAGCCATTATTGGAAGAAAGACAAGGGATGCTGCGAATGTAAAAACTGCGGCAAACGTCAAAGCTTACGGGCCAATACAGCAATGCATGGTTCGCAATTACCATTTCGTTATTGGTTCATAGCCATCCACTTGCTCACAAGCACAAAAAAAAGCTTTTCAGGGGCAGAATTCCAACGACAACTAGGGCACAAACGCTACGGGCCAATCTGGATTTACTCCATAAGCTACGTGCGGTTATGGGCAAAAGGAATGAAATCTATTCATTGTCAGGGGTTTTAGAACTGGACGAAGGTTTCTTTTCAACAGAAACACCTGATGAGCAAAAGGAAAAGCCATTGAAAAGAGGCCGTGGAAGTCAGAAGAAGAGCAAAGTTTTTGTAATGGCAGAAAGTCAGCCCGTTAAAGGGCAGACAACCAAAAGCGGTAAGCCCAGGCAAGTGGGGCATGTCAAGATGATTGTCATAAATGACTTGAAATAAGCGACGATAACCCCAGTGGTCGAAAACCATGTAACTAAAGAATCAGCCATTGATTCTGATGATTCAACTTCTTACGTCAAATTAAAGGATATTGTCGAAGAACACCGGCCACGAGTGATACTAAAACAAGAAATTGGAAAGGCATTGCTTTGAGTCCATATAGCAATCGGTAACGCCAAACGGATGTTGCTGGATATTTATCACGGTATCAAACCTGAATATCTTCAAAACTACCTGAACGGGTTCTGTTGCAAATTCAACAGAAGATACTTTGGAGAAAACTTATTCGACAGGCTTATGATAGCTTCGGTTACATACAAAAATCAATTTAGGCAATAAAACGGATAATCATTTAATATTTATTATGTTTTTTAGCAGACCCTACTTAGCCCGTAATCTGCCCGATTGGGCGAATCGTGAGGTAGGTTGATGGGTCTTCGCTATTATCTTTGAGTTCTATGCCGGTGCATTTTCGCAGATTGGCATGTTCTATGAGCCAAGCCAGCTTGAATGCCGCTTTTTCATACGAAAGTCCTTCGGGACGGATATTCGATATGCAATTTCGTTCCGATTCCAGCAGGCCGGTATGAGGCTTGTAGGTCAGATATACACTCAGGCTGTCGGGAGACGATAGTCCGGGGCGTTCACCGATCAATATTGCCACAAATTGCGACTTGGTAATTCCACCAATAGCATCTCCCAGACCAACACGGGCTTGCTCAGCAATGACGATCGGTGCTAACTTGAACTTCAATTGCGCCAGATAGCCGAGCATTTGTTTTATCAACGGGATCGTGTTCCGATGGACAGCCTTTGCCGACAAGCCGTCGGCGACGACCATAGTCAGATCGTACTCCATAGTGGGCAATTTGGCCAATAAATCTTCGCTCGATGAACAAAGCAATCTACCCAAATCTGGGCGCGTCAAGTATATTTGCCGGTTGGATGCCTGGCTATTGACTTGCAGCGTGGAAAACCCAAGCCCTTCAAGTTCTTTGCCTATCCTTTCCTTTTCGAAGGGCATATGCACCGAGTCGCGGGCTGAAGCATGGGAAAGTGAAAAATTCAACATTTCCTTGGTTGGCAAACTTGCTCCCGTGTGGCCTAAAGCAATTCGAGCATCGGTGAATTGCTTTAGTTCTCCCCAATTGTCTTTTTCAAATATCGATTCGGTTGGAATTTGTGACACCCTATTCATTTTTCGGTCTGTTTTAAAAATTTCCGATGTCGATCAACGGACTTTTTTCATTATGGGAAAGAAAGCCGTCCTGATTGATAATTTGAATCTTATTCAACCATTCGGCAAACTCGGGAGCGTGCTTTACCCCAAACACCTGACGAGCATACAAAGCATCGTGAAAAGAGGTGCTTTGGTAATTAAGCATGATGTCGTCTGCACCGGGAACACCCATGATGAAGTTGACACCCGCTGCCACCAGCAAAGTCAATAAAGTGTCCATGTCGTCTTGGTCAGCTTCGGCATGATTAGTGTAGCAAACATCGCATCCCATGGGAACTCCCATCAATTTTCCACAAAAATGGTCTTCTAAGCCTGCACGTATAATTTGTTTGCCATTGTATAAATATTCAGGACCTATAAAGCCAACTACCGTGTTAACTAATAGCGGTTTGTACCGGCGGGCAACGGCATAAGCACGTGCCTCGCAGGTTTGCTGGTCAACGCCCCAATGGGCTTCTGCCGACAAGGCGCTTCCTTGCCCTGTTTCGAAATACATCACATTGTCCCCCACGGTTCCCCTTTTGAGCTGGAGTGCGGCCTCATACGCTTCATCCAATACCTGCAAATTAACGCCAAAGCCAGAGTTTGCACCCTCTGTACCGGCTATCGACTGGAATACTAAATCCACAGGAACGCCTTTTCCCATCATCTCCAGTGAATTGGTGACATGGGTAAGCACGCACGATTGAGTTGGAATCGCATAGCGGTGTATCACCTCATCCAGCATGTAATTCAACTTTGATAGTGCCGGAATACTGTCGCTTGCAGGATTGACGCCAATCACCGCATCGCCGGAACCATACATGAGCCCATCAATAATTGAAGCGGCTATGCCTTTCAGGTCATCCGTGGGGTGATTCGGTTGCAGGCGTACGCTGAGCCGTCCGGAAAGGCCAATTGTGTTTCTGAACTTGGTCACGACACGGCATTTCTTGGCTGCAAGAATCAGATCCTGGTTGCGCATGATTTTGCTGACGGCCGCTGCCATCTCAGGAGTTATTCCAGGAGCGATGGCCGAGAGCATCTCGCTGGAGGTGTTTTCGTTGAGAATGTAGTTGCGAAAATCCCCAACCGTCAGGCTGCTTATGGGCAAAAATACTTCCTGATCGTGCGAGTCAAAAATCAACCGGGTAACCTCGTCTTTTTCATAAGGAATAAGCGGTTCCTCCAGAAAGACCTTCAATGGCAAATCCGCCAATACCATCTGGGCAGCCACACGCTCTTCCATACAGCGTGCAGCTATGCCAGCCAAATCATCCCCAGAGCGTTCGGGAGATGATTTAGCCATCAAATCTCTAAGCGAATCAAATGTATAGACCGTTGATCCGGTACTTATTTTATACATGTGGGCAATTAAAACTTGTTCGCTGTTGAGTCCACCGGAACGGATTCAACTGCTAATTCTTCCAAATCCCTTGTTGCTTTTACACCCGACCGCCTGAAGAAGAAGTAATAGCCATAGGCCAAAGACATCATCAGCAAGAATGCAATAAACAAGGCAAAATTATAAAAGATAATCGCCCCAAGGCAAACGACCGCAAGCACAAGGGCAATGAATGGGAAAGCGGGGTAAAACGGAGCCTTGAACGGGCGTTCCATGTCAGGGGCTTTGCGGCGCAACTTAAACAAGGACAACATCGACACGATGTACATCGTGATGGAACCGAACACAGACAGAGTCACAATATTGGCTGTGAGTGGCTGGTTGCCGAACACAATCCATTGGTCCGAGAAAATGGCAAGAATACCGACCACACCTCCTGCAATGATTGCCCAGTGAGGGGTTCTGAATTTGGGGTTTACCGAGGAAAGTCTTTTGGGCAGGAATCCGGCACGCGAAACGGCAAAGATCTGACGGGAATATCCCATGATGATCCCGTGGAAGGATGCGATAAGCCCAAATAAACCAAGGAACACCAACATGTGCAGCCATCCGCTTGAAGAGCCTACCACTATTTTCATGGCCTGTGGCAGCGGGTCGTTGATGTTTGCCAGTTTGCTCCAGTCGCCCACGCCCCCGGCAAAAACCATCACCCCTAAAGCCAGTACCACCAACGTCAAGATTCCAAAAATAAATGCTTTGGGGATTGTCTTTGTGGGGTTTTTCGATTCTTCTGCCGCCATGGATGCACCTTCTATTGCCAGGAAAAACCAAATAGCAAACGGTATCGCCGCAAATATCCCGGAAAAAGCTCCCGAGGAAAACGTCTCGCTGCCAGCCCAACCGTTATGCGCAAAATTTGCCCATTCAAATCCGGGAGCAACAACTCCCATGAACACACATAACTCAAATATAGCCAACAAGGTAACAATCAGCTCGAAAGTCGCGGCTGTGGAAACGCCCAAAATATTCAAGCTCATGAATATCACGTAGCATCCCACGGCAACCCAGTGGGGATCGAGTTCAGGCACTTGCACATTGAGATAGGCACCAATTGAAAGTGCAATCGCCGGGGGAGCAAAAACAAACTCCACCAAAGTTGAAAATCCTCCGAGAAATCCTCCGAGCGGACCAAACGCCTTGTAGGCATATTCGAACGGACCGCCTGCACGGGGAATCGAAGTAGATAATTCGGTAAAGCTAAAGATGAATGTTAAATACATCAATGCCACAAACCCTGTCGTTATCAGAAACCCTAATGTCCCGGCCGAAGCCCAACCATAACTCCAACCAAAATATTCTCCCGAGATAACTAATCCCACTGCAATTCCCCACAATTGGAAAGTGCCAATTGACCGTTTCAATGTGGTCTCCGATGCTTTGTTGTTTTCTAGTGACATAACTTAAATGTTTAAATATTCTTATTGCTTGCAAAAGTATAAAATAAACATAAATAAGAAACTTAAAACAGGCATATTATTTCATTTTGAAATCAAAATAAGTTATAATATTTCTTTATGTTTTTATTGTTTGCAATTCGAAGTGTCTTACCCGGTTTAGATTGGGGCATGTAATTTTCTCCGATCTGATTGAAAAGACCAGCTCACCGCAGCTTCAGGTGTTCGTCGCTACATGAAGGAGGGGATTGAAAACATAGGGAAGGAGTTTCCCGAAAAATCAAGCAAATTGATTCCGGGAGGAGAGTCGATGGGGTAAGAAGGCAACTTGGCTGGGGAAAATGGAGTTTTTATTTCCTGAACCGTGCATACACGCTCAATGGCAGGCGTTTGCCCGACAGCTCGGAAACCACTAATTCTCCGAATTCTAGTTGTTTGGCCTCCGGAAAATAATCTTTAATCAGGTTTTCGGCAATGACGGACGAAAATCCCATCGAATAGAGATTCAGGATCAGAAAAGCGTCTTTTTCCCGAAGTAACTCGCGGCATAGAGACATCAATTCGGCAATATTCTCTTCCAAAATCCACTTTTCGCCATCGGGACCACGGCCATAAGCCGGTGGATCGAGTATGATTCCGGCATATTTTTTACTCCGCTTGGCCTCGCGGCGACAATATTTCAACACGTCTTCCACCACCCAGCGGATATTGTCCAGGCCAGATGCTTCCATGTTTTCGCGAGACCAAGTGATGACCTGCTTCACCGAGTCCACATGCGTCACTTCCGCCCTGGCGCTGCGGGCAGCGAGCGATGCCCCGCCTGTGTAAGCGAAGAGATTCAACACAGGGCATTCTTTTGTGTCGAAGCCGTGGATGGCATCGTAAATGTAGTTCCAATTGTTTGCTTGCTCTGGAAAAACGCCCACATGCTTGAATGAGGTCAAGCCCAAACGGAAAGACAAGTTCATCTCTTTGTATTGGTAGTGGATAAACCATTGGTCGGGCATATCCTTCTTGCACACCCATTCGCCACGGTCGTTGCCATCCGTTGCGTTTTTGCCCTTTTCTTTCTTGAAATATGCCTTTGTCTTGGATTCCCAAACGGCTTCGTCTAAAGATTTTCGCCAAACGGCTTGCGGTTCGGGACGGCGCACTACAAATTGACCGAAACGTTCCAGTTTCTCGAAATCACCCGAATCAATCAGTTCGTAATCTTTCCAATAAGAGGGTTCAGATAGCAGCATGGCGTTTAGTTTGACGGTAGTGTTGTGTATTTTGATTTTTGGGACTTTGTTTTATGCTCTTGGCATCCTGGTTTTCACCCTTTTCTTTGTCGTGAGAAGATAAATAGGGGACAACGGTCGGCATCAGCGCCTTCACAAAATTGTGGGTGACCGATTTTTGTTTGGTTTCGGCCTTGATAATCCATTCGCGGCTGTCCATTGCCTCAACTAAATTTAGGAAAACACTAAAGAGCAACAGCCATTTCAGGGTACAAAAAACAGCTCCTCCGATGCTATTCAAGCATCCTACATGGATCGTTTTTAAAAATCCGCTGATCATTTTCCCGAGAAACGAGAATCCGACAAGGATCAAAATGAATGCAATAAGATACGAAATCGGGCCAACAATGTGTGGAGACGAACGGAATAAAAAAGACAAGCCGGGTTCAAGAATGTGGGCAATGCTGCCTGCAAAGATTGCACCAAACACCAAACCGAGCAACGATGCTACCTGCATTATCAACCCATCCCGGTATCCTTTGAAGATCGAATATCCGGCAATAATGAGTGTTACAAAATCAATCCAAGTCATATCTTTAGCATTTAGGCCATTGGCTGATAGCTTTTGGCATCTATAATAAAAAGCAAAAGTAAGAATTATCGGTTAATTCTTACTTTTAAAATGTTTGTAAAAAACGGTTCGTTCGTTACGGAAGATTATTTTCCGCTCATTGAATCAGAGACAGTAAGTCTTGAGCGACCTTTAGCTCTGCGAGCAGCAAGCACTCTACGTCCGTTGGCTGTTGACATTCTCAAACGGAAGCCGTGTTTGTTGATTCTTTTTCTGTTGTGAGGTTGAAATGTACGTTTCATCGCTTGTTAATTGTTTTACGTTAATTATTAATACTTTGAGATTCTTACAGAAAGACTACTTCCTGATTCCCAGTTCTTTGATGATTGCACGGTATCTTTCGATATCCTTGTCAATCAAATAATCAAGTAAACGGCGACGTTTACCAACCAACATTTTCAGTGATCTTTCCGTGTTATAATCTTTGTGATTTGCCCTCAAGTGTTGGGTCAAATGCGAAATACGGTATGAAAACAAAGCTATCTGTGCTTCTGCTGAGCCAGTATCAGTGTTAGACTTTCCGTGTTTCGCGAAGATTTCTTGTTTTTTAGCTGCGTCTAAATACATGCTTAATAACGAGTTTAAAAAAATAATTAGTGAATTGAACCGCAAAGATAAGATTATTTTTTTAATTAGAGGGATGTGATTGTCTGTTTTTTATCTTTCAGGCAAAATAAGTATTAGGATCATTATTTAGATTACCTTTTATTGCAATCCATAGTTTGGTCATAAAATTTTTATATTAGGCTGGGATAGTTTTGTAATTATAGTAGCTTATAGAATAACGCCTACCATGCGTTAACTTCAAAAATTAAACGGTTTTACTGAATCCAATAAAAAAAAAATCTATTTTTGTATTTATAAATTTTTGATTGCGCTAATAACCGTAGCATTGTCTCGATAAAAATAAAAATGATAAACAATAAGAAGGTCGTTGTTGTTATGCCTGCCTACAATGCAGAGCAAACATTGGAGAAGACATACAAGGAAATCCCGTTGGAAATTGTGGACGAGGTTATATTGACTGACGATTGCAGTAGTGATAAGACCCTAGAAAAAGCTAAAGAAATAGGAATCAAACACATTTATAAGCATACCCAAAACAGGGGATATGGTGGAAATCAAAAGACATGTTATAACAATGCTCTCGAATTGGGGGCTGATATTGTAATTATGCTTCATCCTGATTATCAATATACTCCAAAGCTTATTCATTCGATGTCTTCTGTTATAGCAAATGGGGTTTACCCTGTTATGTTTGGATCACGCATTCTTGGTCGCGGTGCGCTTAAAGGGGGGATGCCGATCATAAAATATATAGCCAACAGGTTCCTTACTTTTACACAGAACATTTTACTGAATCAAAAGCTTTCCGAATATCACACCGGTTACCGCGCCTTTTCCTCCGATGTTCTTCGGCGGATTAAATATGACGTGAATTCCGACGATTTTGTGTTTGACAACGAGATGGTGTCACAAATATTCTATGCAGGTTATGAAATCGGAGAGGTGACTTGCCCAACCAAATATTTTGAGGGGGCATCATCGATAAATTTGAGAAGGAGCACGATATATGCGTTCGGGGTACTTCGCGTATCTATCGTTTACAGACTCTGTAAATGGGGGCTGCTGAAATCAAAGCTATATTGACGAATGTCATAGCGAATATTTTGGTATAGTCTCCTTCTTATCTATTCTATAGCGATGCGTTTTGCGAAAGAATGGTAAGTATCTGGCGAGGATTAAAATAGAGATTTAAGTTTGTCACGGGTTTAAATCAAACAACTAATTTTGCCTCTCGTGATTTGGAAAATGCAAACATAGGATAGTTAGAATTTTATATACGAATGATATAGTAAAGGTGTAACAAATGAAACAATCCAGAAACAGACAACTGGCAAATCGGAAAACCAATATTAAACAGCAAGTGCCTTTGCCATTGGGCGAAACGAGAATGCTTAAGGTAAAAGACAAATACATTCTTTTGGGGATTCTCGCAATTGTTTTTACGTTGGTTTACGTTTCAACTTTTGACCCCAAGTTGGACTTAAACGGAGACAATGCAACATACCTGAGTCTGGCAAAAAGAATATCGGAAGGACTTGGCTATTCGAATGTTTCCTCAACGGGCATACTTACCCCTTCAAGCCACTTTCCTCCCGGCTATTCGTTTTTTCTTTCCATTTTTATGTTTTCAGGAATCAATAATTTAATATTCTTCAAGTGTCTCAATGGACTCTTATTGTTCACCTCCCTCCTAGGGCTATTTTATTTGGTGAGAAAAATAACCGACAACATTTCGTTAGCTTTTTCGAGTGTCCTTTTAGCCATCTTTTGCCCAAGTGTCCTTCATTTCTCTTCCATTGTGATGTCAGAAATGCTCTTTTTATTTTGTTCTGTAGTTTTCTTCGTGAGCCTTTTGCTATATGACAGGCAACCTGAGTGTCGAATAAAAGCCTTTTGGACTTCCCCTTGGTTTTATGTGAGCATAATATCGGTGATAGCCGCATATTACATCCGTGCGGTCGGTGCTGCCCTCATTTTCGGACTGGTTATTTTCTATCTTTTTCGAAAAGAATGGCTGCAGACATTGTCAGCTATAGGAGGGAGCGTATTATTGATATTGCCTTGGTCATTGAGAAATGCTGTGCATGGAATCGAATCTAGATATTTCGGTACAATAATGACGGTTAACCCTTGGAGACCTGAACTTGGCTCCATCTCCTCTACCGGAGAGATGGTCAATAAAATGATTGTCAATTTTGACGAGACTGTAATTAAGGGTTTCAAAGAAATTTTATTCCCATTCATGACGATAGATTATGAGACAAGATCAGGCTTTTGGGCTATAATTGGAGGTCTGATTATTGTAGCCATTGTTTTTTATGGGGCATGGAATCTAAAAAAACTTAGGTGGGCGATGATTACATATTTATTTGGACAAATTGGCTTGTTTATGTTGTGGCATGGAGGAAATGGAAGTCGTTATGTGGTGCCTTTGGCTCCTGTCCTTTTTATCTGTTTTTATGTAGGCTTGTTCTACATGGTGAATCTAAAGGTTAAAAAACAAAGCAAATTGATGCATAATATCCCTTATGCCTTCCTTCTGTTCTTGTTGCCGATATACCCATCGGTGAAGGCGCAAGCATCGATCGCAAAAGAGCCTTATCCACCGGCTTACGAAAATTATTTTACCATTGCCAAGGAGATGGATAGGCAGTCATTGAAGAATACTGTTTGTTGTTGTCGTAAACCCGAGTTGTTTTCATATTTTGCAGATAATATTTATGCGGTCAACTATAAATATACTCTTGATCCCAACGAACTCATAAAAGACCTAGTAGATAAAAATGTGGATTACGTTATCTTGGAGCAGTTGGGATACAGCTCAACAGGCCGTTACCTCTATCCTGCTATCAGGGCAAATATGAATCTTTTTACACTGGTATGGCAATTGCCCAATCCCGACACCTATCTACTTAAGTTTGATCGTATAAGGGCTCAAGAAAAACTAACAAACGTGGGAACCAAATAGATGATCTTTTGTTTTATCTCCCATTTTACTCCTTGTTAAGGGTGTTGAGCCTAAAATCGCGGATTTGGTATTCTGTGATTTTCACTAGATTTATTATTTTGTACTCTCCAAGCTAAAATATAAAATGAAAATGAAATATAATCTTTTTGTTTACAATACATTAACTCGGCAAAAAGAACTCTTCGAACCTATCAATCCCCCACATGTTGGGATGTATGTGTGCGGTCCAACGGTGTATAGCGATGTCCATTTGGGCAATTGCCGGACTTTTGTTTCTTTTGATTTGATATACAGGTATTTGCTGCATATCGGCTACAAGGTGCGCTATGTGCGGAACATTACCGATGCTGGACATTTGGAGGGTGACCGGGATGAAGGCGACGACAAATTTGCAAAGAAAGCAAAATTGGAACAATTGGAACCCATGGAAATAGTCCAGAAATACACACTCGGGTTCCACGAGATTCTTTCCATCTTCAATACTTTGCCGCCCAGCATCGAACCCACCGCCACCGGACATATCTGCGAACAGATCGAAATGGTGAAGAAGATCCTAGAGAGTGGCTACGCTTATGAATTGGATGGAACCGTCTATTTTGATGTGGAAAAATACAACCAAGAATATCCTTATGGAGTTCTCACAAATCGGAAATTAGAAGATCTCCTCGAAGGAACACGCGAATTGGGTGGCCAAGATCAAAAAAAAGGAAGGCTTGACTTTGCCCTTTGGATCAAGGCCAAACCGGAAACCTTGATGAAATGGCCTTCCCCTTGGGGCTGGGGATTTCCCGGATGGCATATCGAATGTTCTGCCATGAGTGCCAAATATTTGGGCGACACATTTGATATTCATGGTGGCGGAATGGACCTTCAAGCCACACACCACACAAACGAAATAGCTCAATCACAGGCATGCAACCATACCATGCCAGTCAAATATTGGATGCACACCAACATGCTCACAGTCAATGGCACACGCATGTCGAAAACGGCCGGAAACGGTTTCCTTCCCAAGGAACTTTTCACGGGAGACCACCCCTTGCTCGAACGGGGATATTCTCCGATGACTGTTCGTTTCTTCATGGCGCAATCGCATTACCGCAGCACCCTCGATTTCAGCAACGAAGCCTTGCAGGCTGCAGAAAAAGCATTGAGCCGCCTGATGGACGCATACACCAAGATCGAAAAGCTGACGCCGGCAGACTCTTCTTCGGCAGATGTGAAGCTCCTTCGTGGAAAATGCTACGATGCGATGAATGACGATTTCAATTCGGCCATTGTGATATCGCATTTGTTTGAAGCGGCTACCATTATCAACTCAACCCATGATGGGAAAGCGACATTGGCTCAAGAAGATATTCAGGAATTGAAGTGGTTGTTCGACACATTCCTATTTGAAATTCTCGGCATAAAAAACGAATTGAACAGTGGCTCGGCATCGCATGAGGCTTTCTCAAAGGCAATCGACTTGCTGCTCCAGATTCGCTCCGAAGCCAAAGCCAACAAAGACTGGACTACCAGCGATAAGATTCGCAATGAACTGACAAGCATCGGCTTTGACATCAAAGATGGAAAAGACGGTGTGGAGTGGAAGCTGAAATAAGAACCGTATCGTCCTGAAATTTGGTCATAGTATAAAACAATAGTTTTGATTCTGCTCTTGATTGTAACAATAAGAAGCTTATCCCGCTTCCTCTTTCGAATATTTAACGCAGTCCTCCAAGGACATTCCCTGGAAATAATTTCCAAGAACAGAAACGCCTGTTCCTTGAAGATGGCTTTTTAGTTTCTCCTTTAAGTCTAAATCGACTAAACGGACAGCAGGCAAAATGTGGCGATAGATTTCTGTTCGCGAAAAATGCTCGTCCTCTATGCCTAAGACCCTAAAAATAAGTTCCAACCTTTCGGCGGGTGAAACTTTTGATTCGGCGAAATGAAAGGTGAAACTTCTCCATGCCTCATCTTCAATTGTGTCTCGGGAAACAACCGAAAAAAATTCATTCGACAAAGGAATAATCCCTGCGATCTTCTTTAACGGTACTTTTTCTTTTTCAATCAGCACATTCACGGCAATTGATGCTGATGGATGAATGGATTCAAGCAGTTTGGCTGCATCGTCCATCTTTAGATCCAAAAGTAGCTTGGGCGCAGCGCTGATGTCGGTTGCTATTGCAATATTCAGGGAGCGGTGTTTTGCCCCAGTAAGTGTTTCAATTTCAAAAATGCCGTCTTCTGCTTTTGCTATTTTTGTCACGTGAGATGAAGTTATAATATCTGCACCACTTGCCGTCGCAATATCTTCCACCATCTGCGACAAACCGCCTTGGTAGGAAAATCTTCTTGAGATCGACTCATCTTTGTCGGCTCTCTTTTTCAGGAAAATTTCGGCAGGATATTCGTCCGCTTCCTGAGAAATAACAGCGCGGAAGAGTTTCGAAAAAAGCTTGCTGTAATTGAATTTGCCCACAATTGGCTCAAAATATTCCCGCGTGGTTTTCCCCTTTTTGTCGGAAAAGAAAAACCTCCAAAAACGAAATCCGATTTCGAGGAACGATATTTCTGAAAAAACTTTCTTTATTTTTTTATGGCTGTAAAGAACATAGGGTAAAGCACCTAATGGTACGATCTTGTCCCCGTTGCCTGAATCTCTAATTAGGCTGATCAGTTCGGTGTAGGAATTGTAGCAAGTGTGAGCACCCAATTCACACCAATAGTTTGGCTGATCTTTTGGCTGGATGGAATGAATGCGGCCACCAAGCTTGGGTTCTCTTTCGAGAATCAATGCTGAATTTTGTCTGCGGGTGGTTTGGTATGCAAAGCTGACCCCGCTAATCCCCCCGCCGATAACAATGTAGTCGTATATTTTTTTTGTCGATCCTTGCTTTTCCATAATCTTTGTTTCGCATTACAAATATAGCCGAAAATGATTCGAGGATGAAACCAATGCAATTAAATTTTATATCATAATAAATGATGCCGATCTGTATTGGGAAATATCAGCTGATCATCCCCCAATTGTAACGGTTGCCTGTCAGTTTGCTAAGTTGCTTTCTCAGCACGAGGTTTTCGGGGTGTTGCAGTTCGGGGTCGTCAAGCAAGATTTTTTCCGCCATTTGACGTGCCAAGGTCAATATGTCGCCATCTCTCGCCAGATCGGCAATTTTCAAATTGAAAGCAACCCCGCTCTGCAACGTTCCTTCCATGTCGCCAGGCCCGCGGAGTTTAAGGTCTGCTTCGGCAATTTCAAAACCATCGTTGCTCTCCACCATAATTTCGAGCCGTTTGCGCGTGTTGGCGGAAAGTTCGTATGGGGCAACCAAAATGCAGAAAGACTGCTCGGCGCCCCGTCCAACTCTGCCGCGCAGCTGGTGCAACTGCGAAAGCCCAAACCTTTGTGCGCTTTCAATCACCATGACAGAAGCGTTCGGGACATTCACCCCGACTTCGATAACCGTAGTGGCGACCATGATTTGCGCTTCGTTGCGAACAAACTGCCCCATCACTTCATCTTTTTCCTTGGGTTTCATCTTACCGTGCAACTTGCACACTTTATATTGAGGAAATACTTCACGGATCACGTCGTAGCCCTCTTCGAGATTTTTCAAATCCAATGTTTCACTTTCTTCAATCAGAGGATATACAATATACACTTGCCGTCCAAGCTCCAATTGCTTCCGCATGGAAGCATACAACGATGCCCTCCGCTTGTCGTATTGCAGAATGGTACGCACTGGTTTTCGCCCGGGAGGAAGTTCGTCAATCACCGATACATCGAGGTCTCCATACACGGTCATCGCCAACGTGCGGGGAATGGGGGTGGCCGTCATCACAAGAACATGTGGCGGGCATTCGTTTTTTGTCCATAGTTTGGAGCGTTGCACTACGCCAAAACGGTGTTGCTCATCAATAATCACCAAGCCCAGGTTTTGAAACTGCACAGTAGCTTCAATCAAGGCATGGGTTCCGATAAGGATGTTAATTTCGCCGTTCAATAATCCAGCATGAATGGCTTCTCGTTTCTTTTTGGGAGTACTTCCGGTTAGCAATTCCACCCGCAGGTTCATCCCATTGAGAAATTCAGAAATTGTATGAAAATGCTGCGTGCCCAAAATCTCCGTGGGAACCATCAACGAAGACTGGAAACCGTTTCCGGCAGCTATCAGCATCAGCATGAATGCCACAAGGGTTTTGCCGCTGCCCACATCTCCCTGCAACAGGCGATTCATCTGCACCCCGCTGCCCAAATCCTTGCGGATCTCTTTGATGGTTCGCTTTTGGGCATTCGTGAGTTCAAATGGGAGGCTATTTTCGTAGAATTCAAGAAACGGTTCGCCCACTTTGTTGAAAATGAATCCTTTGAATTTCGATTTCTTGTTGAGTGTGTAGCGGAGGATATTAAGCTGAATGTAAAATAGTTCTTCGAACTTGAATCGGTAGCGCGCATTATTGAGAGTTGCTACCTGTTTCGGAAAATGGATGTTCTCCATGGCTTGGCGAATATCCATCAGCCGGGCTTCGCGAATCACCGAATCGGGCAACGTTTCCACCATGTGTTTTGCGTAGGCGGAGAAGGCGTTTTCCATACACTTCTGAATTGCTTTTGAATTCAGGTAGTGGTTCTTCATCTTATCCGTCGTGTTGTAGTAAGGCATCAAGCCCATCTTCTGAAGCGAATCCTCTTTGTAGGGATCGATGTCGGGATGAGGGATATTTATTTTTTGCCCAAACGGAGTTGGTTTTCCAAATATCAGATACGGAGTATATGTTTTGTATTTATCGGTAATAAATTTTTGGCCTTGAAACCACACTAGGTCAATGAATCCTCTACCATCCGTAAAGTGGGCTATCAAACGCTTCTTGCGCCCTTCCCCTGCAGTCTCGAAAGCCGTAATTTGCCCTTTCAATTGGATATATGGCATGCTGGCATCCACTTCGTGAACGCTATAGACACGGCTTCGGTCAATATGTTTGTAAGGAAAATAATGCAACAGGTCGTTCACGGTGAATACGTCAATTTCTTTATTAAGAATTTCCGCCTTACGTGGACCAATGCCAGAGAGGAATTTGATGTCTGTTTCGAGATAATCGGCCATGAAAGAATCTTAGTTTGGCAAAAATACAAAATCTTTTTTGGAGAATCCATAAGCGGCGTATTAACCATAAGGGATTCGACCTTTTATAGAACAGATTAAATCGGAATCAAGATGAAATAGCTTTTCAGAGTCTTTTACAATTAATTTTTTCTGTGTGAATTTGTTTATAGTTTCTCCCGCTAAAAGATAAACAAGGTAAAACTAGATCATTTTTTTGTTTGTTTTTGACAATAATTGCCACTCAATTAACTTCGCATTTATGAAAAAGATACGTCTCATTTTCCAATATGGAGGGAATTTGAAGAGCTTGAGCGCTGTGACAACCGCAGGTTCTTATTTCTGGATCCAAAATTCTGCTGTGGTTGATTTGGAAACTTTCATCACACCGCGAACTGATACTATTTCCATTTCTCTTCTCCATACATGACAAAAAGCACCACATGCTATGTTTATACGGGTGGGGTTTATGTGGCGGAACGCGAAAGAAAACATTTACAACAGGGATATCGTATATAACCACTGTAATTAATTGGTTGTTAGGCGAAATACTTTATACGGAAAATAAAACGAGGACAAGCCTGGCTTAGGTTTGTCCTCGTTTTATTTTGTATGATAACTCAATCAAAGCAGTTCATCTATTTTGGCCAGTAATTCCTTTAATTTATCATCCCCGAAACCGGTAGAAACATAACGTATAACTCCTTTTTTGTCGATCAAGAAGTTTTTTGGGATATAGATCGTTGCATATTTGCCCCAAATCGATTTGTTAGGGTCTAGTCCGGGAGTAAATAGGATTCCTTCGTTTTTCAATTCGTCCATCTTTTTTCTCACCGTCTCTTTTTTTTCACCCCGTGAGATGGGCAACCATAGGAAGTCTTCATTTTTGTAGGTCTCAAGAGCTGCCGGCAAATGGTGCAATTCTTCCAAACAAGGACCGCACCATGTTGCCCAAAAGGAAATCAGCACTACCTTTCCCTTTTCGTCGGAAAGTTGAACCTCTGTTCCATCGAGCAATTCGACTGAAAAATTTGCCGCCTTATCGCTCACATTCAAGATATACCCGCCGTTTTCTTCTTTGGCTGCTTGCGCAAAAGAATGGTGTGCAGAAAGCAAAAAAACAAACAAAAATATGCTGGAAAATTTTTTCATAAGATTTCTATCTATTTTTATTTATTGGGATGGGCTAAATAGAGGATCTTGCATCCCGTCGAAATGTGATTTATCAAAAACTCCCAAATGTAGGAATAACATTCGGGAGATTTGATTTTATTATTATTTTTAAACTTATGCCAAGCCAAGTTTTATCTTAAAGGTGTCATTTATCGCATCCAGGAAATCTTGGGTATTCAAATAATCGCCTTCCACAACGTCGCTTTTTGTCAAAATAGCTAGGTCTTTCGTCATCTTCCCGCTTTCGACCACTTCGATGCACGTTTTTTCCAGTTTTTCGGCAAAATCCACTAATTCTAGGTTACCGTCAAATTTTCCACGGTATTTCAATCCGCCAGTCCAAGCAAAAATGGATGCGATGGGATTTGTTGAGGTCGGTTTTCCTTGTTGATGCAACCTGTAGTGTCGTGTCACCGTTCCATGTGCAGCTTCTGCTTCCACAGTCTTTCCATCTGGAGTAACCAATACGGAAGTCATCAATCCCAGCGACCCAAAGCCTTGAGCCACAGAATCCGATTGAACGTCTCCATCGTAATTTTTGCAAGCCCACACGAAACCACCGTTCCATTTCATAGCGGAAGCCACCATGTCGTCGATCAGCCTATGCTCGTAAGTGATTCCCGCAGCTTTGAAAGTTTCCTTGAATTCGTTGTCGTACACTTCTTGGAAAATGTCTTTGAATCGTCCGTCGTATGCTTTCAAAATGGTATTTTTGGTGGAAAGATATAGCGGCCATTTCTTAGCCAAAGCCATATTCATGCACGAGCGAGCAAATCCGTAGATGGAATCATCGGTGTTATACATTGCCATACCTACTCCGTCGCCGGCAAAATCATACACCTCGCGGGTGATCGGCTCTCCATTCTCAGGAGTAAAGGTGATGGTTAGTTTTCCTTTTCCTTTTGTGACAAAATCGGTCGCTTTGTATTGGTCTGCATTCGCATGGCGTCCAATCACAATCGGCATATTCCAAGTAGTGACCAATCTTGGAACGTTTTTCAAAATAATTGGTTCGCGGAAAACAGTTCCTCCCACAATATTACGGATTGTGCCGTTGGGCGATTTCCACATTTTTTTCAGCTTGAATTCCTCCACTCGCTGTTCGTCGGGCGTAATGGTTGCACATTTTATTCCCACATGGTATTTCTTGATGGCTTCAGCTGCATCAATCGTCACTTTGTCTTCTGTGGCATCCCGGTTTTCGACGCCAAGGTCAAAATATTTGATGTCCAGATCTAAATAAGGAAGTATTAATCGGTCTTTAATAAATTGCCAGATAATTCGGGTCATCTCATCTCCATCCATCTCCACAACGGGATTTGCCACTTTAATTTTTTGCATAGTTATAGTATTGTTATAAAATTTTCAATTTCCGCAAAAGTACAATTTTTAACTTGATTTTGCCTCATTCTGTCATTAAAAATGCTTGATAGATAAACCTGATACGCGTTTTTCTGTAAATTCGAAAGCAGGGAGAGGCCTCTCTTTGGGAATTCTATGGTGAATCAGGTTTTCACCGTTGATTCCAAACTGATTGATAGCAAAGATACAAATTATACTGGCCGACTGAGAATTGTTTGGTAAAATGTAGCATCGTGTGGAAGGAAATGCCTCCTTGAATTTGGACAAACCAGTTGTCCCAAAAAGCATACTGTTTGATATCCGTTTCTTATGCTGAGGCCGTGGAAGCGATAATGGCAGTTAAACCAAATAAGAATTCTCTGTTCATGATTGAAATTGTGCTATAAAATTAAATCGAAAAGGAATTAATAAATCTTTCTTTAAAAAACACAAATTTTATCTATCCAATGCGATTTTCTCTACATTAATTTTTTCGTTCAGGAACAAAGATGAGTTTTCTTGAAATCGTTCAGGAGACTCAGTTGTCAGGTAATTTGTGCTTCCTTCTTTTATGCATACAGCATCTATTTCGGGATGCCGACGAAGGTAATCTTCCAAGCTTTTTGCAATGTAACTGCCTTGGGATATTAGGCGGATATGTTTTGGAAGATATCTGCGGATTTTGTCGTAGAGTAGGGGATAATGTGTGCAGCCTAAGATAACAGCATCGATGTTTGGATCTTTTTTAAGAAGGGAGTCGATGTTTTCCTTTATAAAAAAATCAGCCCCGTCGCTGTTGGCTTTGCCATTTTCGACCAATGGCACCCATATGGGGCAAGCTTCTCCTACGACTTGAATATCGGGAAACAGCTTGTTTATTTCGAGAAGATAAGATTCGGACTGGATGGTACCCAATGTGCCAAAAATACCGACATGGCGGGTTTGGGTGAGGTTTCCCACTATTTCTGCTGTTGGGCGAATAATTCCCAAGACACGTTTTTGGGGAGCCACTTTGGGTAAGTCCACTTGCTGAATTGTTCGGAGAGCTTTGGCGGAAGCGGTGTTGCATGCCAAAACAATGAGGTTGCACCCTTTGTCAAACAAGGCAAATACTGCTTGCCTCGTGAATTCGTATATCACGTCGAACGATCGTGGCCCGTAAGGCGCACGCGAATTATCCCCAAGATACAAATAATCGTATTGTGGCATCAATTGCTTGATTTCGGACAAGATGGTGAGGCCACCGTATCCTGAGTCGAAGAGGCCGATAGGCCCTGGCACAAGTGGTTGTTTTGAGGATGTGCGTTCTGGATAATCTAACATCAGAAATTAGACAAAAGCAATTGAAAAAACTATTTGCTTTGGGTGATTTTTTGTTTCACCAAATCGTTTAGGTTGATCGCATTTGGAGTCAAAAAGACGACAGATGGAGAAGCCGTATCGTAGATGCAAGTGATATTATTCTCCAATCCAACTTCGCCGATTGCTTTTTTTAGAATTTCCCGGAGAGGTTCGAGAAGTTGTTTTTCGTGACTTTCAACATCCGACTGAGCTACTTTGATGAAATCGTTGATGCTCTTTTCCAATTCAGACAATTCTTGCATACGACGCAATTTGATGTTTTCTCCCATCGAATTTTGATAGGTGATGAAATCTGAATACTTTTTATTGTAGTCATTTTGCATCAGGGACAATTCTTCTTTGTATTTCTTGTTTAAATCTTCCAAGGTTGCTGAAGCTTCCTTTTTTTGAGGGAGAGATTCCAAAAGTTCGGTAGTATTCACATAGCCTATCTTCAATTGTTGAATATCTTGGGCTGCCATTTTTGTCAATGGGGACATAACAAACATACAAATAAGGGAAATAAGAATTATCCTTTTCATAACCTGCTAAAAATTAAATAGTTTAACTCAAATGATAAGAATCTAAACCAATATGGAGATTTGTTTTTATATTTAAAGTCACGAAGACACTTGGTCGATTAATGAATAATCCACATGGAGTCTTGGTGACTTGCTATGTCAGAATTTCAATCAAGCTCTTGCTTTAGAGGGTCTTCTTCACTTCGGTTTGTTCAAATGCTTCGATGATGTCACCAACCTTGATGTCGCTGTAGTTGTTGATATTCAAACCACATTCGTATCCTGAAGCGACTTCCTTGACATCGTCCTTGTATCGTTTCAACGAGCCAAGGTCTCCAGAATAGATCACGATACCATCGCGGACAAGACGTATCTTGTTGTTGCGTTTGATTTTTCCTTCTTTGACCATACAGCCGGCAACAGTACCAACCTTGGTGATTTTGAACACTTCGCGAACTTCGACGTTGGCGGTGATTTCTTCCTTGATTTCGGGCGACAACATACCTTCCATTGCGGCCTTCACTTCGTCGATTGCATCGTAAATGATCGAATACAAGCGAATGTCCACCCCTTCTTTTTCGGCGATTCGGCGTGCTGCTTGCGACGGACGCACTTGGAATCCGACCAGAATGGCATCTGAGGCGGCGGCCAGTGTTATATCTGATTCGGAAATCTGACCCACAGCTTTGTGAATCACATTCACCTGAATTTCTTCGGTTGACAGGCGGATCAAGGAGTCGGAAAGCGCTTCCACGGAGCCATCCACATCTCCTTTGACGATCACGTTGAGCTGTTGGAAGTTTCCGATAGCAATGCGACGCCCAATATCGTCCAAGGTAAGCAGTTTCTGGGTACGAAGCCCTTGTTCGCGTTGTAATTGTTCGCGCTTGTTGGCAATCTCGCGTGCTTCTTGTTCTGTTTCCAACACGTGGAATTTGTCACCAGCCTGAGGAGCACCGTTCAAACCAAGGATAAGTGCAGGAGCTGATGGCGCGGCTTCTTCGATGCGTTGGTTTCGTTCGTTGAACATCGCTTTCACGCGTCCGTAGTAAGTTCCGGCGAGCACAATGTCTCCTTGTTTCAAAGTTCCGTTTTCGACAAGTATCGTTGATACATATCCTCTACCTTTGTCCAAAGAAGATTCTATGACGGAGCCAACTGCCTTTTTGTTGGGGTTGGCTTTCAAGTCCAGCAATTCCGCTTCCAACGACACTTTTTCGAGCAGTTCGTTGATCCCAACTCCTTTTTTAGCTGAAATTTCTTGCGATTGGTATTTTCCACCCCATGATTCCACAAGGTAGTTCATATTTGCGAGTGCTTCTTTGATTTTTTCCGGATTGGCTCCTGGTTTGTCGATCTTGTTGATCGCAAACACGATCGGAACGCCTGCGGCAGAAGCATGGTTGATAGCTTCCACGGTTTGAGGCATGACGCTGTCGTCGGCTGCCACAATGATGATGGCTACGTCGGTGACTTTTGCTCCACGGGCACGCATGGCGGTAAATGCCTCGTGACCAGGAGTATCCAAGAACGTGATTCGACGTCCGTCGTTCAGTTTCACATTGTATGCTCCAATATGCTGGGTGATACCTCCGGCTTCACCGGCGATCACATTTGTTTGGCGGATGTTGTCGAGCAAAGACGTTTTTCCGTGGTCCACGTGTCCCATGACGGTAACGATTGGAGCTCTTGGTTCCAAATCCTCTTCGGCATCTTCTTCTTCGGCAATGGCTTCCACCACTTCTGCACTAACATATTGTGTTTTGAATCCAAATTCGTCGGCTACGATATTGATGGTTTCGGCGTCCAAACGTTGGTTGATAGATACCATCATGCCGATGCTCATACAGGTAGAAATAACTTGTACGACCGGCACATTCATCATGTTTGCCAAGTCGTTAGCCGTAACGAACTCTGTTATTTTCAGGATTCTGCTTTCCTGTTCCTGCATCTCAAGCTCTTCTTGCTGGCGTTGAGTAAATGCGTCCCGCTTATCACGGCGGTGCTTTGCTCCCTTGTTTTTTCCACCTTTACTGGTGAGCCTTGCCAAGGTTTCTTTCACCTGTTTTTGCACGTCTTCTTCGCTGACGTTTGTTTTCAGGGTAGGTTTACGTAGGTTGTGGCTTGCTCTGTCCTTTGGAGGGAAATTAGTCGCACCTTTTTCGATATCGATTTTTTCCTTTTTGATGCGTTTCCTTTTCTTTTTGGCGGCATCTTCCGGGCTTTCTATTTTTGCTTTTTTCTGTTCGTCAAGAGTTTCTTTCTTGAGCAATTTGAGGTTGTTTGATGCCGGTGCAGCGTCTTTCACTTTCTTGACTTCCTGCACATGCGTGCGTTCCATGCGTTCTTTTTTCTTTTCGGCTTTGGTCTTCTTCGCAGGACGCGTTTTGTCGTTGATAGAACTTAAGTCGATAGTTCCTTTCACCACGATATTGGTTTTCAAGGTTGTGGTGTTCGGGCGGAAGATTTTTTCTTCTACAGTTGTTTGGCCCGTTATTTCTTCTGCCATCTCTGGTTGATTTATTTCTACGATCTCTTTGGGTTGTTCTACCACCTTTTCTATAGCGATTGTTCTTTTTTCGGGAATTGGTTCTGGTTCTGGTTCCGGCTCTGGTTTCGGTTCCGGCTTAGCAGGAGCTTCAATGACTTCTTCCTGTAGTACCTGTTGAACAACAGGTTCAGGTTCCGGCTGTACCGGTTTTATATCTTCCTCAACAACGATTGGCTCTGGAACAACAACTTCGGGTTCCGGCAGTTTCTTTTCTTCAACCGCAGGTTTTTCCTCAGCGACCTTTACAGGCTTGTCACCGTCAAGATTGATCTTGTCAACGATCTGAAAATGAGGAATTCTATCTTGGGGGATTTCTGTCTTAATCTCTTCTACTTTTTTGACTTTTGGAGCAGCCACAGGTTCTTCATAACCTTCAATCGAAACAGATTCTTTCTTTTTGTCGCGGGTGTGCAACTCTTTGTATCGATCTGTTTCTTGTTTGATTTGCTTGTCTTTACCGAATTCTTTCAGGAGCAAATTGTATTGTTCATCATCTACTCTTGTATTTGGATTTGCTTCGACTGTAGTAAAACCTTTTTTGTGTAGGAATTCAATTAGACTGCTAATTCCTACGTTTAAATCTTTGGAGATCTTTATTAATTTTATAGACATACTTTACTTTAAATTTCTATGCAATTAAGGTGATGCTGGTCGAAGCCACAACTTTAGTGCATCTCCCTTTTGGTGGATGATGTACAAAAGTATTAAGAAATCGATTAATAACCAAAAGTTTTATTCATTGTCTTCAAATTCAGCCCGTAAGATAGACAGCACTTCATCCACAGTGTCTTCTTCGAGATCCGCTTCTTGAATCAATTTCTCACGACTTGTTGCCAGCACATTTTTAGCAGTCACACAACCAACTTTCTTCAACTGTTCGATAACCCATTCGTCGATTTCGTCGCGGAACTCATCCAAATAGATATCTTCTTCGTCCACATCGTCGATGTCACGGTAAACGTCGATGGTGTAACCGGTCAGCATGCTTGCCAATCGGATGTTCAATCCTCCTTTACCAATAGCCAGTGAAACTTCTTCGGGACGCAGGAACACTTCGGCGCGTTTGTCATTCTCGGTGAGGCGGATAGATGATATTTTTGCGGGGCTCAAAGCACGTTGTATGTAGAGAGACATATTGGATGTGTAGTTGATCACATCAATATTTTCGTTGCGGAGTTCACGCACGATTCCATGAATACGTGAACCTTTCATTCCCACGCAGGCTCCAACTGGGTCGATGCGATCGTCGTAAGACTCGACAGCTACTTTGGCTCTTTCGCCTGGGATGCGGGCGATATTTTTGATTGTTATCAGGCCATCATTGATTTCGGGTACTTCGAGTTCGAACAATCTTTCGAGGAAAACGGGTGAAGTTCTGGAAAGGATGATTTTCGGATTATTGTTTTTGTTTTCAACGCGGGCCACCACAGCGCGCACCTGTTCTCCCTTGCGGAAAAAGTCGCTTGGGATTTGTTCTGTTTTTGGCAACAGCAATTCTTCTTTTTCATCATCCAGGAGAAGAATCTCTTTTTTCCAAATCTGATATACTTCTCCGGAGGCGATTTCGCCAATTTTTTCTTTATACTTGTTGTAGAGGCTGTCTTTTTGCAGTTCTAAGATTTTAGAAGCAAGTGTCTGGCGTAGGTTGAGGATTGCACGACGTCCGAAGTCTTCGAAAAATACTTGGTCGGTAACTTCTTCTCCAATTTCAGCATCCGGGTCTATTTTTCGGGCATCCGAGAAAGTCACTTCCACGTTGGGATCTTCCAGTTCATTGTCTTCCACAACCGTGCGGTTGCGCCATATTTCAAGGTCTCCTTTGTCGGGATTGATAATCACGTCATAGTTTTCGTCAGTGCCGAACATTTTGGCAATGACGTTTCGGAACGAATCTTCAAGCACGCTTATCATCGTTGTTCTATCGATGTTTTTCAGCTCTTTAAATTCCGAAAAGGTGTCGATCATACTGATCACTTCTTTCTTAGCCATAACAGTCTATTATTTGAATCTGATTTGATATTTCGTATATTTTACTTCGTCGTAGGCAAAAATCAGGTCTTCCTCTACGTCTATTTTCCGTTTTGCACCTTCAGGTTTCACCTTTTTGCTGATTGTGAGAGTGAAATTGATTTCGTTTGCCTCTTTCAAAACGCCAAAAAGTTTGCGTCCGTCTTTTGAGAGCACTTCCACTTCATTGCCAATATTTTTCTGATATTGACGCAGAATCTTAAAGGGGGAAGTGGTTCCTGCGGAGCCAACTTCCAACTCAAAGTCCTCTTCGTCGCGGTTGAGGGATGCTTCAATCTTGCGGCTCAAAGAAGCGCAGTCATCAATGCTGATGCCCTCTTCGCTGTCGAGTTCCACAACGATAACATTGCCCGGTCTGACGATCACATCCACCAAAAAAATGTCGGCGTTATCCAAATGGGCTTCAACTATATTTTTTATTAAATCCTTGCCAATCATTGCCTGTATTATGACGAAAAAGAGGAAGCATACAGCCTCCTCCTCTTAAGTTCGATTGCAAAGATATGATATTTCGCTGATTCATCCAAATTTAACGTGAAAAATATGCTATGACTTAAGTAAAATGAATGAAGCCAAGCGGGTTTTTCGTATTCATTTGTTTTTTTTCTATATTCTTGTTTCTTCTGTTATTGCTTTGCTGCTATTTGCAGGTGCGATTTTTTCCCATTTGGGCAAAACAGCAGGGTTGGATGATTTCAAGTCATCCAACCCTGTGTGCTTAGGTAGCCAGTATATCCATGCTGATCGCCTTAGCACGGGCATACTGTACTAGTCCGCATGAACGCACTGCGCACTGCCACACGGGCGGGATGACCTCTCTGTTGTCCAGAACCGTTTGCTTGTGTCGGGTTTTAATTTATTTTCCGGGATCTTCTTCTCAGATATTTCACGCAAATAGGACATCCCGTAGGGCAGATCTATTGACATAAAGACTATGAATAGAAGAAAGCCTATTTTTTCTATTCATTTTTTGTAACATTTTTGACTATCACGGCGTCATATGTATAAACCCGGGAAAAAGAGATTTATTCAAATTGGCTATTATAAAATAAAAAGATGAAATACTCATACATCATTCTGACGGCGTTGTCCATATTGGCGATGTCGGTCTCCGCCCAGGTGAAAATATCCGGCACGATTGTAGATTCGGACACAAGGAAGTTTGTTGAATATGCGAATCTTGCTCTATTGAAGGAAGATTCCTCTTTTGTAGCCGCAGCCTCTTCCGACGACCAGGGACTGTTTGCCTTCAATAATATCCCGGCCGGAAGTTACATTCTTTCTGCCTCTTCTTTGGGATACAACAAAGCTTTCCAAAGTGTAAATGCAACCGAAAAGGATGCGAAAGTTGGAAATGTGTTGCTGACGCCCTCTTCCTTTGCGTTGAAAGACATTATTGTCACAGGCCATACTATCATTCAGAAGGCTGACAAAAAACTTATCCTGCCATCAGCCTCACAGATAAAAATATCCAACAACGGGATGACTTTGTTGAAGAACTTGCAACTCCCACGCATTATGGTCAACCCGATTGACAATACGGTGACTGTGCCGGGAAGTGGGGCCGTGCAACTACGCATCAACGGCGTGGTGGTCACGGTGGCTGAGATCACGGCTTTGTCACCGGTAGATATTATCCGTATCGAATACCACGATGATCCGGGAATGCGTTATGGCGATGCTCCTGCCGTGTTGGATTACATCACCCGCCGGAGGGAAACCGGAGGAAGTGTGTCTGCAAACTTGGGGAATGGGTTATTTCAAAATTTAAGCTGGGGCGAAAATACTATTTCCGCCAAGGTGAATAACAAAAATTCAGAATTCAGTGTTTATGGCTATTGGTCGAAACGAGGCATTGATTGGGTGCGCGAAAACGAGGAAACCTTCGTCTTTCCAGACAAAACCTTGGAACGAAAGGAAGTGGGCCAGCCAACCCGTTTCGAACAAGATAGGTTGAATTACGCCCTGAACTACAGCCTCAACGAGCCTGACAAATATATGCTGAACGTGAATTTGCGGAACAACTACGAACATACGCCTAACAGTTTTTCGGATAGGGAGAGCATACTGTATTCTTCCGACAATGCAACGCCGCTTGCCATTTCGGATTTATCTTCCTCACGGGGCAACACGCCCGCTTTGGATATCTATTTCCAAAAGAACTTGAAAAAAGAGCAATTTCTGATTTTCAATGTTGTGGGCACATACATCGATTCGCATTCTGCCCGCACCTACCGGGAAACTCGTGGCAACAACTTGTCCACAGATATTTTTTCGTCTGTGGATGGCGAAAAATATTCTCTTATCGCAGAAGGAATTTATGAAAAGACCTTGAAAAAAGGGAAAATTTCGGCGGGCTTGAAGCACAGTCAAAGCTTCACCAACAACCAATATTCCGGAAATGTGGCGGCGGATGTCAATCTGCATGTGGCCGAAACCTATCTGTATTCTGAATACCAACTTCGTCAGAACAAGCTCAATTACACCTTCGGGATAGGGTGGACGCGGACATTCAATAGTCAAGAAAACCAAAAGAACGAAAGCTATATCTGGCGTCCTACGATCCGGGTGAATTATACGATCAACAACAATGCCTATGTCCGTTACAGTAGCTCTGTGCTTAGCACGGCTCCTTCGTTGTCGGATTTGAACAATGTGGAGCAGAATATAGATTCTCTCCAAATCCGTAAGGGAAACCCCGATTTGCATACAGTGTGGTTTCTGAGCAACAAGCTGAATGTGGGTTACAGCAAGGGTATTTTCGGGCTCGAACTTTTTGCCCACTATCTTTACTACAATGAACCGATGATGGAGCAAGTGAGCTACAATGGGGACAAATTCGTACGGATGATTATCAACCAGAAAGCGATGCACCAGTTATACACCCAGGCATCCTTGAGCTTGAAACCGTGGAAAGACTTCATCACGTTGAGATATACGCCTGAATTCAATCGGTTTGTGAGTAAGGGAAACGACTACACCCACACTTTTTCCTATTGGAGAACGCAAGTGTCGGTAAACCTGAACTACAAGAATTACTTTGCCGGGGCCGAAATATATTCCCGTTGGGACAACTTGTGGGGAGAAGACTTGGAATACGGTGAAAGAATGCACATCCTCACAGCCGGATACAACAAACCTAAATGGAACATCACGGCGATGATATTCAATCCGTTTTCAAAACGTTATGATCAATCGAACCGCAATGTTTCAATGTTGGCCTCAAGTTCGTCATATGTTTACACCGACAATTTGGCCGGGACGTTTGTTGTTCGGCTTAGCATGAACTTGAATTTTGGCAGCAAGTTCAAGGCAGTACAAAAACGGCTCAACAACGATGATTCGGACAGTGGAATCATGTCGGGAACAAAAAAGTAAATGAATGATCCACACAGACCCTACGAAGCAAAAGGCCAACAGGATATTCTATTTTCCTGCTGGCCTTTTGTCTATGAATGAAAGGGAAACCTTACCCCGATTTCGAAAACCGCTTATCGGTGTTCAACATCAGCTTATCCAACGAGGCAGCCACATTTCTCACAAAAGGTGTAGCATTTGGGTTCATTGTGATTTTTTCTTGCGAAAAATCGATCAACCCGTCTTGTGCAAATTCCGCCAAACGTTTTTCATTGTAGTTAAGTGCATTTTTCACCTCTTCAACAGAGATCGACAATCCGGATGCGATGTTTTCCCAACGCACTTCGTAGTTGCACATCAGCTCGGAAATTACTTCCCGGGCAATCTGCTCTTCCTTGTTAAGCTCATATCCCTTCGCCACGGGCAGTTCCCCCCGATTGACACGGGCAATATATTCCGCCACATTTTTTTCGTTTTGGGCATAAGCTGTCGCCAATTGGCTGATTCCGGTGACACCGAAAGCATACACCTGTCCAGTGGTTCTTCCCGTGCAATATCCTTGAAAATTGCGCTTTAATGTCTTGTTGCGAGAGGCGATGGCCAATTCATCGTCGGGCAACACAAAATGATCCAGGCCGAGCGATTCGTATCCGGCACTGTTCAAAATGGATTTTGCCGTTTCAAACAAGGCGGCTTTCCGTTGCGTGTCGGGCAGTCCCACAGCCTCAAGTTTTTTCATCAATGGATTCACCCAAGGCACATGCGCATACGAAAAAGTGACCAAGCGGTCGGGGCGAAGATTCGCTGCTTTGTGCATCGTGGCAGCAAATGACTCTTCCGTCTGGAGCGGCAATCCATAAATAAAATCGAGATTCACGGCCACCCCACGACTGCGGAGAATCGACAAAATATCTTCAATAGGCAGCAGCGAAGGTTTGCGGTTGGAGGCTTTGAGCACTTCTTCGTTGAAATCTTGTACCCCAAGGCTTACCCGGTTGAATCCGGCATCCAATAAATCTCGCCAATAAGCCTCATCCATGTATCCGGAATGGCATTCGATCGCTATTTCAGGATGTTCGATGCACTGGAATTCGGATAAAATCATTTCGTTGAGTCCCCGGATAACTTCCACAGGCATGGCCGTGGGAGTTCCTCCACCGTAGTGAATTTGGGAGATCTTCCGTTCGTGCGACAACATGCCGAAGACCATCTTCATCTCTGTTTTCAGGGATGAAATGTAGTCGCCCACCACATCTTTCTTCTGCATAATGATTGCATTGCAACCGCAATAATAGCAAAGGCGCATGCAAAACGGTATATGGATATACACTGAAATATGGGAAGGTTCTTCCTCGTTGGAGCGCAGAATCACATCGTGAAATTCGTTGGCCGAAAAAGATTCGGTGAAGAAATTTGCCGGCGGATAGCTCGTGTAGCGGGGAACCGGAATGCTGTATTTAGAGAGAATGTCTTTGTTCATAATTTCTTATCTTGTTATATTTTCATATTCGGCTTGCTGGCGAAAAGCGGCCACGATATACACCAGCGAAACCGCACCTACAATTGCCTCTACCAAAAAAAGGCCGCTGTAACCGAAAGAAGAGGCTAATTTTCCAGCACCGGCTGCCATAAACATCCCGCTGAGGTGTGTAATCACGGTTTGGATAGTGAAATCGGTACCTTCGTAGCCTTGCCGCACACAGTCCATGGCAGTGGTATAAACCACAATGGTAGCCATTCCATAACTTCCCCAAAGCAGCGTTATGCCAAGGTGGAGGGTAGCTGTGTTTATGGGAAGTTCGGTAGCAAGCAAATAAAAGTAAATGGCGGACAATAAAACGGGGATCGCAAAAACCACACGCGCCCGGTAACGGCTAAGCTTGCGGATCACAAATCCGCCACCGAGGGAAGCAACACATCCCACCGAAGTGCCGACAATGCCCGACATAATGCCGATTTCCTTCATGCCATAGCCATGATCCACCAACATTGGTTTCACCATCGAAAGCGTCCCGATGGCACCGGCGTAATACAAGGCCAGGAAAACAATTTGCTTCCAGATTCCTTCTTGCTTGAAGAATCCGAGCAAATCATTGGGGCTGGCTTTCGGGATCTCTTTCTGCTGCACCAATGTGCCGTCTTTGTCCTTAAAGAACAACAAGGGAACCAATGCTATCACCACAAACAAGGCCAAGAAAGGGAGTAACGAACTCCATCCCAATTGGTGGTAGAGCAAAAGCAATAGCCCGCCTCCCACCATTGCTCCGGCAAAGCTACCCATCGACTGCATGCTGTTGACAAGGCTTTTGTTCTTTCTGTCGAATGAGATAACGGCCAGGGCATCTGTCGCAATATCCTGCGTGGCAGAGGCGATGAAAGAGAATACAACCAAGGCAATAACCCAATAGGGAGAGATTTGGAAGTCCAAAAACGAAATCGCCAGAATGACCACTGCATAAATGATCTCGGATGAAAAAATCCAACGCTTGTAGTCGCCAAGAGATTGGCTGCTCCGGTCAATGGCTGGAGACCATAAAAATTTGAGCACCCAGGGAAGCTTCAGAAACTGCAACATACCGATGGTTTCGAGTGAAAAATGCTGCTGCCTCATAATTACCGGCAACACCGTTGAGAAGAAACTCATGGGTATCGTTTGAGCGATGTAGAGGCAGAAAAAAGTAAATAGTTTCCCTTTATTTTGCACTTAATCAGATCCTTTTTTTAGTTGATTTTAGGATATAAGCTATTAGGCGTTAGCTGTTGGAAAAAGCTAAAAGCTATCGGCTGCTAGTTACATTATATCCTCTTGCTCTTTAAAATTTCACACTCAGTTTTGCTCCGAACGTGTAGGGCTTGCCGGCTTGGGCAAAAAGTTTACTGCTGGATGTAAACTGGTATGCCACATATTTTTCGTTGGTCAAATTTCGAATCCACAAATCTAAGGAAAAATTTTGTCTTTCAAATCCAATATTTGCATTTACGACCCCATAAAAAGGCTGCACGGCGGCATTACTTTCGTTCCAATACATTTTTCCCAAACCAATGTATTCGCCATGAAAATTTATTTTTTCAAGCAAACCGTCCCGCACCTCCACGCCGTAATCCAATCCTGCGGAAAATGTGTGGCGGGGAACCAATGGAAGCATGTTGCCACTGTAGTTGATGCTCTTTTTCACATCGTAAACATATTCGTTGAACTTGGCATACGTGTATCCATAGTTCAGAAAAAAACACAGGTTCTTCGTAGGGTTGATTTGGGCACTTGCTTCTACTCCTTTGCTTTTCGATTTTCCGGCATTCAGGGTCTTGTTTCCTTGACCGCTCAAACGAACCTGAGTCACCTGCTGGTCACGCCAATCGATGTAAAACACACAGGCTTCGGTGTACAAGAAGTTATTGCAAAAGCTTTTTTTTGCACCAATCTCATACGTCCAACTGTGTTCGGGTTTGAAAGAGCGTTCGGAAATGGTATCCACAGCCGTATTGAATCCTCCAGCCTTATAGCCTTTTGTCACTGTTGCATAGGTTATTCCTCCTTGAGGGAAAGCATATTCAAGCGAGAATTTCGGGGTCAATTGCGCATAGTGGTCTTTCCCCGTTACGGGTGCATTTTCTGTTTTTCCGTCTCCAGTGATGCTTTCGATTTTGATTTTCTCCCAATCGTAGCGAAGTCCGGCAACAACCGATAATCCTTCGAAGAATAAATTTTTATAGGTCGATTGGTGATACAAGGCAAATCCGGTTGCCGGATTCGTCACTTTGTTTGTTGAATGAGTGCTGCGAGTGATGTAATTTACGTCGTTTGCCTGGCGGTAATGCTGATCGAAGGCGAAAGCCCCGAACAACCAGTCGTAGCTTCCAGGCTTTGCCGATTGCAGGTTGAACTCTTGCGAATACATTTGTTGACGTTGGTTGAACAAGACATAATAGGTGTCTGTTGTCGTAAAATCTTGGTCAACTCCTTGTTTTCCATCAAAATACTGGAAAGAACTCTGAGAAACAAATTTGATGGATGAACCAAGATAGACGAATGTCAGCCCGTTGTTTATCATATTCCGGTGATAATACGAATCGCGGTTGTAATTGACATCCTGAACCGTTTTGGTGCTGTCAACGTAAGGGGCGTACGGGAAACCGTTCTGATCCATGTATTCGTAAGTGGATGTGAGGTGCGCCGTCCATTGGGCAGCGAATTTCCAGCTCAAGCGGAGGCGTTGCGAGGTGGCGTCCATCTTGTCGGCCATGGATCCGGTGAACTGGTTTTTGAAAAAACCGCCATTGCGGATATAGTTTCCAGAAACTCCGTAACCGAAGCTCTCTCCCAGCTTGCCGTAATAAGAGAGTTCCCCTTTGTAAGAATCATAATTTCCCGCCATCAAGGAGGCATACCCTCCTTGATAAGTGAACGGCGATTTGGTATAAACGTTGATAATTCCGCCCATCGCATTGCGTCCATAAATCGTTCCCTGCGAACCGCGAAGCACCTCTATTCGCTCCACGTCATTGAGGTTGAAATCAAAGGACGAACGGTCGAAATAAGGCATTCCGTCAACATACAACCCCACCGAAGGTGCATTTGTGCGTGAACCAATACCACGGATGTAAACCGGAGTGGAAAGTTTTGTTCCATAATCGGGAATAAACAAATTGGGCACCAAGCCCGAAAGCTCTTTCACACTGACAATGTTCCTCTTTTGAATATCTAGGGCGGTGAGCAAAGATGCAGAAATGGGTTTTGTACTTAAATTTAGGTTTTGTTTGAATGACTCAATGATAACTTCATCAATGACGTAAGAATGGGCAATCGAATCTTTCTCCGTTGGAACAACAGGCGGCGGCATGATGCCGATAGCGGATGTGGCCTGCACGAATAGAAAAGCAGGCAAAAGGAGCACAAAATTCTTCATATACTCAGTTATATTGTTTCTTCATTGGTTGAAATGAGAAACAACCAAAATCTAGAAATAAATTGTGACAAATGTAACGTAAAGATGGCCAATTTACAATCACCACATGTAGTGATGCAGATTGAGGATTGGAAAGCTGGGGCCTTTGCGAATACAGGAATGGATGATTCGTTATAGTGGGGACGTTTCTTGTAGAGACGCTGCATGCAATGTTTCTAGAAGGAGGAAATGGAAAATGAAGAAATGTGGATTATTTCCGCAAAACCCAGGACCGTTGGCAATAACAATTCGCAGTGTTAAATCTACTTTGGATCGGTTGGTATAAATTAGGCTTAGGAACACCGCCTGCTAAAAGATTTTATCTCCTAGCTTCTTCTTGTAATAGGTTTGCCAAGCGATAATGTTCTCAATGTTATTCAAATTATTCTCAATAATTGTTTTTGCTGTTTCGTATCCCAACTCGTAGATCTCGCGGGAGTGATTGAGGTCAAACATGGAATATCCCTTCTCGTCGGGAGGGATAATTTCGATCAGCAGATCGCAAGCCTTTTTATCAGCAAATGTGTTGGAGACAAACATATAGTGGAAGGATTGCTCGGCGATGCTCCATAAGTTTTCCTTGTACGGTCGGTGTACGAGCGGAGTCACATTGATTCCGACAATGAAACGGCAATGTTTGCGGATGGGCGACACTGGAAAGTTTTTGAAAAGCCCGCCATCCACATAATGTTCGCCTTCGATTTTTACTGGTTTGAAGATAATAGGAACAGAGCAGGAAGCTACAACGGGAGGAACAATCAATCCTTTGGAAAAATGAACCGGCTGTCCTTTCTCTAAATTGGTAGCGGTTACGTTTAATGGAATTTTTAGTTCGTCAAACGTTTTCGAACGGAGGTGCTTGTGCAGGAAACGATAAAAAGGAACGCTTGAGAACAAACCCGAACGAGGAATCATCAGTTTGGCAAATTCGTTAAACGCACGATTGCCGAAAAATGAAATGATTTCATCGGGCGAATAGCCATCCGCAAGCAGGCATCCAGAAAATGCTCCCGCGCTTGTCCCGGAAATGCAATCGGCAAATAAACCTTTCTCTTGAAGTGCCTTAATCGCCCCCAAATGGGCAAATCCCTTGGATCCACCACCACTCAAAACAAACCCTACTTGATGCGCAATTTGTTCTTGTTTTATGGAGGGTATTTGTTTTGGTTTGCTCATGTTTGGTTTGCGAATTTGCAGATATGCTCATTTGCAAATCCGCTATTTATTTAATCAAATTAATAAATTCCTCCCTTGTTTTGGCCGTATGGAAAACACCGGTAAAGTCGGATGTTGTCGTCACCGAATTTTGTTTTTGAACGCCACGCATCTGCATGCACATGTGTTGTGCCTCAATCACGACCATCACGCCCAAGGGGTTCAATGTCTGTTGGATACAATCTTTGATTTGGGTAGTGAGCCGCTCCTGAACTTGCAAGCGGCGGGCAAATACTTCCACCACACGGGGAATTTTGCTCAATCCGGTGATGTATCCGTTGGGGATATACGCCACATGTGCTCTTCCCCAAAAAGGAAGCATGTGGTGTTCGCACAAAGAATAAAAGTCGATGTCTTTCACGATTACCATTTGGCGATAGTCTTCTTTGAATAGAGCCTTTTCTAGAATTTCCTTGGGGTTTTCGTCGTAACCTTTTGTCAGGAACTGCATCGCTTTTGCTACCCGCTTTGGTGTTTCGAGGAGACCTTCCCGGTTGATGTCTTCTCCTAACAGCTCGAGTACCTCTTTATAGTGTTGGGCTAGAAGCCCCGCGTTTTTTTCTTTTTCTGAATCAGTCATGTTGACTTGTTTGTATAAATTTTGAAAACACAGTTGTTGTGGTTATTCAACAACCAAAGTTATTTGGTCTTTCACCACATACATCTCTTTGCCAAAAGAAGGAAATGCTTTTTTCAATTCCACCATGGCTTGTGCCGCTTCGGCCTGAGTTTTGAAATTGCCGACTCTCAACCGCCAGAATGGAGAGTGGAACCACACCGCCGTGTCAATGTCAGGAAACAGGTTCTTGATTTGACTCTGCTTGCTATAGGCTTCATTTTTCGACTTGCGCTGGTCATTGCCCGAAAACACTTGGATCTTAAATCCGGGGCATTTGATAATTGTTCCAGAGGCTTTTGTCTGAACCGTATCGTTGTCGTCTTTGTTGTGTGAATTTGCAGCCGGAGACCCGAGCATGTCTTTCACTTTGTCGTCGATAAATATTTTTACTGTTCCCTGCCCTGACTTGGGAGTGTTGAGCTCGTCCACGATGGATGATTTTGTCTGTCCCGAAATACTTGCTGAGCAGAACAAAACGAAGACCGTCAGGTAAGAATGAAACTTCATAAGTTGAAATTTAATTATTGAAAAGCTAAACCTGCTAAAATTAGAAGCATCCGGTCAAAGCTATTTGAGCCTTTTCCGGATGAGTCTTTAGTTTATCTTTTTTGTAAAAAAGTTGTCTTGTAAATCAAAAAGATTCGATAATAGCTTGGAAATCTTCTGCTTTTAAAGAAGCTCCACCGATCAAACCGCCGTCGATGTCGGGTTGAGCAAACAATTCAGGTGCGTTCTTTGCGTTGCAGCTACCACCATAAAGAATAGAAGTGCTGTCGGCGATTTCTTTGCCATATTTTTCCGCAATAGCGCTGCGGATGAAAGCCAAGGTGTCTTGAGCTTGTTCCGTTGAAGCCGTAACGCCTGTTCCGATTGCCCAGATTGGTTCGTAAGCGATCACCAATTTCTTGAATTCATCGGCACTCAATTTGAAGATGGTTTCTTCCAATTGTTGTTTAACGAATTCGTTTTGAGCGTTTGCCTTCCGGATGTCGAGAGCTTCGCCACAACAGTAGATAGGGGTAAGGCCATTTGCCAACGCCAAAGCTACCTTTTCGTTTAGGATTTCACTTGTTTCGTTGTAATATTCGCGACGTTCGGAGTGTCCAAGAATTACATATTTTGCACCAACCGAAGCCACTTGAGCCGCAGATATTTCACCGGTGTATGCTCCAGAAGCCTTGTTGGCGCAGTTTTGAGCGGCAACACCAATTTTTGAGCCATCAACTGTTTGAACGGCTGCTGCCAAGTGAATGAACGGGGTTCCGATAACTACATCGCACTTCAATGTCTTACCTTTCAATGCTTCGTTCAAATCCTTTGCCAAAGCAATTCCTTCTTCGAAAGATTTATTCATCTTCCAGTTTCCGGCTACAATGTTCTTTCTCATATTCGTAAACTTAAATATAATATTGGGTTAAAAAAATTACAATTCTTCTTCTTTGCTTCCCTCACGAGCATCTCCTACCTCTTTTCTTCTTTTGGGACGCTTATATACAATCAAATCAATCATTTGCAAGGTTAGAAGAGGCGATACAAAGATAATACATAAAATTAGGAATTTGTCTTTATCCACCTGATTTGTGTCGATTGGTTTTGTGAAAGAGAGTTTATCCAGCGGTTTGTTTAGCTCTTTCTCTTGAGGAACACGGCTGTCCGGCCACATATGGATGATTTTTCCATTTTTCAACAGAACCAGCCCGGGATTCGAACGCACCATTGTCTTTAACACCCGTTCGTCGGTGAGGCAAAAATCGTAATTCACTCCCAAATCTTCAATCAGATCAAGGATTTTTTTCCGGTTGGATGCCGTGAGGCAATAGAACTTATAGCCATGTTCTTGGGCGTAATAGGAAATGTCCTCGAAATCTGACAAATGTGATTCGCTCATGTCTTTGAGCGAATAAGCTGTCATCAGGAACGTGTAGGAGGTATCGTTAAGTACGCTTTCGGTTATATCTGTTTCATCTTCTATTCTTTTTCGGTTGCTGCTAATCTTGAGGTGATTGATTGCGAAATCTTCCACTTCGGACTTCTTGCCTTCTTTCACCAAAACTGATTTCATTTCTACAAATTTCCAGCTTGGATCTTTCCACGGATAATTTTCTTCGGTGAAACCCTGTCGTTTTCCGTCCTTTTCATACACGAACGTATTCTGGTACACATCCCCTTTCGATTTTTCGGCTACTAGTTTTCGAAGATCTGTTCCTGTCTTATATGGGCGGAAGTCGAAAACCGGCAGAAACATAAAGTTATATACCGTGAAAGACAAGATGAATCCTGCCGAAGAAAGTGCCGCCAGCCAATAAGTGTGCCGCGAAAAGAGCGGGCTGATGCGGTTGTGCCACACCAATGTAGTAAGGGCACAGGGGAGTAGAACCAGATTCTTGTAGAATGTTTCCCAATTGGTGAGAATCAAAAAATCCCCGAAACAACCGCAGTCGTGCACCGGATTTTTTATCGCCAGATAGAGCGTGAGCGGTGCCATAGAGAGCATCACGAGGAACAGCAATTTGGTGACAACGCGGCGGTAAAGCCCCAATAGAAGCCATGCTCCCAACAAAAACTCCATCACGCATAGGCCGATGGATACCGGAAGGGCGATGGAATGCAAGGATGTCATCCCTATTGCCGTGAGGTAGTCTTGGATTTTGTATGCCGTACCCAATGGATCCACAGCTTTCACAAAACCTGAGAATAGAAAGGTAGTCCCCAGCAGAAGCCGCGAAACCTCCAAGGCTATCTTGATAAACACATCTTTTTTGCTGACACCCATATGCTTGTGTTAAAAAAAATCATTCCTTGTTCTTGAAATTCAGTTTTATCAGGCCAAATAAGGCATAATTAATCATGTCTTGGTAATTCGCATTGATTCCTTCCGAAACCAACGTCACCCCTTCGCGCCCTTCAATTTGTTTCACCCGGAAGATCTTGGTAAGAATCAGGTCGGTGTAAGATTCTATCCGCATCAACCGCCAGGCTTCGTCGTAGTCGTGGTTTTTGGCAAACATCAGCTCCTTGGTTTCCTGCATGTGGTTGTCGTAGAGTGCCATCACTTCGCTAGGATTCATGTCACCCGAATCGGAATACCCTTTCTCCAACTGGATCAGCCCGATAATGCCGTAGTTAACAATGCCGATAAATTCCGGCTCGATACCTTCGCCGACCTTGCTCTCCTTTTTCTCTTGGAGGCTGCGAATCCGCTTGGCCTTGATCAAGATCTGGTCTGTCACGGATTCCGGACGGAGTATCCGCCACGATGCGCCGTAGTCGCGCAGTTTTTTTTCAAACAGCGAACGGCATATATTGATTACGGTTTCAAATTGTTGGTTGGTATCACACATGATTTATTCATTTTATTGATTTACTCGACGACTGAACCCTTCAATCCTTCTGTCCCTCAATTCTTAGTCTGCAAAGATACATTTTTTTCGGGGAAAGCTAAAGGCTGTGTATCTTCATTCACTCTTAATGCGAAGGCCTTATGTTGGCTGACAGCCATTCTCCGAGTTCGGCCTGATCTGGTATTTCAAGGTGTCTCCGCATCCGCTTTCGTCGTGTGTACATTATTTCTTTGGTCATTCCCGGCAGGAGGAACGAGTGGGCAATGTTATGCAAAAACACGATCATTTCCACAGGCTGATATGCACTTTTCACAAGATGTTTGATGAAAAAAGCCGAAACACCTCCCGTCATCTTGGCTTGATTGTGTGAGCTTCTATTCTTACTTCCTCACATTCACAAAAAGAGAGAAATTCATAAATATAAATTGCCAAATAATTTATCTTTGTAATAATCCATTTATTGGTTTCCAAAGGAAGTGGAAAAGTGCGATTGCCAAAGTGATTTCCTATTGCTTGTGGATTGAGAAAAAGCTATCCTTAAACGCGAAATCTACAAAGAACGCTTCGAGGAAGAATGCGCTTGTAGGCTTCCATAAATTGGATGGATAACTACATCGAATACGAAACGGATGTTATGAAAATAAACTATTCCCAGGATAATAATATTAGAGTTTTATGGCTTCTTCGACAGAAGCAAGGAATGCATATTCAAGAGAAAACTTGATACCACGACTTATCTGGGTGATGGAGGCATGATAACAAAACCTTCGCTTGTACACGCTTTTTAACGGGGTGAAGCCATATTTCCTTGCATTGAGTTCCGCAAAAGTAATGATATTTCATTAACAATATGGGGGTTGTTTTTCAGCAGATCCTACATGGTATTTCTGTGTGCAGATTGTGTCCACAGATAAAAGAGAAGACTCACAATCTCTTGTAAGTCTTCTCTTTTGTGGGCGTTGAGGGATTCGAACCCCCGACCCTCTGCTTGTAAGGCAGATGCTCTGAACCAGCTGAGCTAAACGCCCTATTCTTTGAATTGTGCCTTTCTCTTAAAGACGATGCAAAGGTAGCCTTTTTTTCTTAACTGCAAAATTTTCGCACGGGATTTTTTTTACCTTTTTTGCTCCCCCAATAGGTTCTAAGCTCTGAAAGTATAATAATTGGACTGAAAATCAATAGTTTTTCAGTCCAATTATTTTTTCTGTTTTTCAAAAAAGACGATTAATTCATCAACTCTTCGTCAACCATGATGCGTCCGCAATACTCGCAAACGATCACTTTCTTGCCAAGCTTGATGTCCATTTGCCTTTGGGGTGGTATTTTGTTGAAACATCCACCACATGCTCCACGTTGGAGGGTTACAATTGCCAAGCCGTTGCGGGCACTTTTACGTATTCGGCGGAAGGCTGTGAGCAAACGGGGTTCGATTTTTGATTCGATGTTTTTCACATCTTCTCGGATCACCTCTTCTTGTTGTTTGGTTTCGGAAACGATTTCATCTAGCTCGTCTCTCTTGTGAGACAAATCAATTCCCTTTTCATTAAGCATGTCCTCGCTTTTTGTGATCTGTTCCGACAGGCTTTTTACTTCTATGGTGAATTCGCGAATGCGTTTTTCTGCTAATTCAACTTCTAGTGTCTCGAATTCGATTTCTTTGGTCAAGTGGTCAAATTCTCGGTTGTTGCGTACGTTGTCAAGCTGGCTCTTGTATCTTTCAACTTTTGCGCCCGATTCTTGTATTTTTTGTTTGTGCGACAAGATATTTGCCTCGGTCTCTTTCAAGTCTGTCTTATATTTGTCTACACGCGTTTTCAAGCCGGCGATTTCGTCATCAAGGTCGGCCACTTCTAATGGAAGTTCACCCCTCAAGGTTTTGATTTTGTCAATCTCGGTCAATTTTGTTTGAAGGAGATAGAGTGTTTTTAGTTTGTCCTGAACGGGAACTTCTTGTTCGCTTGCTGGTTTCTTAGTTGCCATAATTTAGTTATAGTTTACAGATTATAATGCACTATTGTTATTTGCTTATTCTCAAAAAAAAAGTAGCAGCAAACAAGCCTTAATTGGCATTGTTCATCTACTACATGCTTGCAATCTGCAGGATTTCGTCAACTGCCCGACTACAAATAGTTTACTGGATTTATATCAAATCCCGATTTATGAATGGCAAAGGTAGGATATTTTCTCGACAATACATCAAAAAATATATCTTTTGAGCAAACTTCCGACTCGTAATGTCCTATCGTGGCTAATAGCAACTTATTCTCAACGTCGTAAAAATCATTGTATTTTGCTTCCCCGGTGATGAAAACGTCGGCTCCGTAAGACAGCGCCTTGGGTATGAGGAATGCCCCGCTTCCTCCACAAATGGCAACGTCGCGAACAGGGATTCCCCGGAAAGGCGAATGTTGAAGCATAGTCAGCCGGAATGTGTCTTTCAACAGATACAAAAATTCTTCTTCGTCCATTTCCTCCGGCAAAGTGCCAACAACGCCGCTTCCTGCTGCGCTCCATTCGTTTGCAAGAGGATAAAAATCATAGGCGGGTTCTTCGTAAGGATGGACAGCAATCAAGGCCCTAAGCACCTCTTTCTGCTTGAACACGGGAAGTATTGTCTCTATGCGGACTTCCTGTTCGGTGTGAATTTCTCCAATGTTTCCGCAGAATGGGCGGGTATCCTCACCAGCCCTGAATGTGCCTTTTCCCTCCTGGTTGTAGCTGCATGAGTCGTAGTTTCCTATATGCCCTGCACCGGCGTTGAATAGTGCATTGCGAATGGTTTCGGCGTATGCTGTGGGCGCAAAAGTGACTAATTTTAATAGATTATTCTTCATAGGGCTTAATATTCTTACATTCTGCAAGTTTAGCATTTTTGCCAGGTGGGAGTTTATTCCCTGAAGAGAGTTGTCGAGATTCGTGTGTGCGGCATAAAGGACGATGTCGTGTTTGATGGCAAGGATCATCGATCTTTCCAGATACGTTTTTCCCGTTAGCGATTTGAAGCTGTGAAAGGCTACGGGATGGTGTGCAACAACGAGGTTGCAATTCAGGTTCACTGCTTCAAGAATTACGTTTTCGGTGATATCTATACATACGAGTACTCCTTTTGCCTCCTGATTGGCATCACCCACTTGGACTCCGGAGTTGTCGAAGTTTTCCTGTAGTGGAAGCGGAGCCATTTGCTCTATTGTTTGAAGTAATTCACGAATTCTCATAAATGCTATAATGTGTGTTGCATGATGCGAAGATATATAATAGCAACAAATATAAACCAAAAGAGATCAATATAATAAAAAAGCTGCCAAAAAATAAATTCAGGCAGCCATATTATATGGTTCGTGGAGAAGATTTATTCTGGCTTTGAAATCGGTATTTGGCGTTTTACTCCTTGACTTAATGATATCATTGTTTCGGTGGCAACAACCCCTTCAATCTCTTGGATTCTATTGTTGAGCAGATCCATCAAATGTTCGTTGTCCTTTGCATAAAGCTTAACCAATATGGTGTAGGGGCCTGTGGTGAAATGGGATTCCACAACTTCTGGTATTTTGTCGAGCTCGGGGATAACGGTTTTGTACATGGATCCCTTTTCGAGTTTCACTCCAATATATGTACATGTGTTGTATCCTAGGATTTTAGGATTAATAATGTATCCCGAACCTACAATCACATTCATTTCTATCATTCGTTGCACACGCTGATGAATAGCTGCACGCGAAACGCCACATTCTAAAGCAACATCTTTAAAAGGTATTCTGGCGTTTTGAGAAATAATTTCTAAAATCTTTTTGTCAAGTTTATCTATCTTCTCCATAAATAAGGTGATTTTCTTTATTGAATTCCAAAAGTAACATATTTTTTTCAAATATGTTCATTTTGACAAAAAAAAATAATAATGCATTCCAATTTAATTTTATTTTACAGCATATTGAGCATAAAAGAAAAGCCGAGCTGACTTGTTTGCAGCTCGGCTTGATCTTTTTTCCTAACAAAATGACAGAAAGTCAGAATGCAGTCTTAATGTTGTGGCATTTTAGGAGCTGACGCTGCATTGTCGATAGCAAGCAATTCAACTTCAAAAATCAAGGTAGAAAAAGGCTTGATTTTACCCATGTCTTGTGAGCCATAACCCAATTTATAAGGAACAAAGATTGTCCATTTAGATCCCACAGGCATCAATTCTAGTGCTTCTGTCCATCCTTTGATCACTTGGTTCACTCCAAAAGTAACAGGTTCTTTAGAACTGTCAAACACTGTTCCATCAAGAAGTTTTCCTACATAGTTCACTTTCACGCGGTCGGTAGCTTTCGGTTTTGCACCAGTTCCGTTCGTGTTGACTTTGTATTGCAAACCGGAAGCTGTAGTTACAATGCCTTCTTTGGTTTTATTTTCAGCTAAGAATTGGTCACCGGCAGCAATCTGCGATCCATATTGTTTTTTCAGTTCTTCGTCTTTTTTCGCTTTGGCTTGTTCCTGCAAAACAGCCATTTTCTTTTGAAGCAATTCGGCAGAGTTAGGAATAACTGGTTTTTCTTTCTTCAAAACGCCAACCAAAGCACTCAAGATAAGATCTTTGTTCAATTTATCTTTTGAGCCAGGGCCGAAAGCTTGGCTTTCAAGGTTAGGCAACATTTGTTTTGCAATTTGGTTTCCAACCGTGATACCGTAGATGTAAGGAGCTTTTTCGTCCTTAGCAGCAATACCTTCTTTCAAACCACTAATGAATGCAGTAATGTTTTTGCCATTAGCTTTTATGGCAGAATCCAATTTTGTTTTGTATTCTTTTTCTAGAGCTTCTTTTTTAGTTTTGTCGCTTTCGGCGCTAATGCGGCCGTTGTAAGACATTTTCAATTGGGTTGTGTCAGTAAGCACTCCTAGTTGAACCAAGTATTGTTCCAATCCTTGTTCACCCAAATTTACACCGTAAGCATAAGATAAGGTATCGACAGAAGATTTCAAAGAAACGTTGGAAGATGAACCTCCACCATTGCAAGAAGCAGCAAATGAGCTGAATGCTATGATTGCGCTACATACAAAAATTTGAATTTTTTTCATTGTTGTTAGTGTATAAAATTGATTATTCTTATTTATATTATGTTCAAAAGCTCTACGTCAAATATCAATGCTGAATTTGGTTCGATTGTTTGTCCTGCTCCGGCAGCTCCATATGCTAAGTCGGAAGGGATGTACAATCTCCACTTGGAACCAACAGCCATCAGTTGTAGGGCTTCCACCCATCCTTTGATTACTTGGTTTACTCCAAAAACGGCAGGTTCGCCACGTTGCACGCTGCTGTCAAACACGGTTCCATCGATCAAGGTTCCATGATAGTGGCAACGCACTTGGTCTGTAGCGGCAGGTTTCGGGCCGTCGCCAGATTTTAAAATTTCGTATTGAAGTCCGCTCGCCAAAGTAACTACGCCTTCTTTTCCTTTGTTTATGCTAAGAAATTCTTCCCCCGCTTGTTTGTTCAGGTTCAGTTTTTCTTCCTGAAGTTCTACGAAATAATCGTTGATGACTTGTTTGGCTTCGTCGTATGTCATTTCGGGCTGTGTCTCTTCCAACACGTGCTGAAGCCCTTTTTGAAATGAATCCAAATCGATTTGTGAAATACCGGAAGTGCGAAAATTATTTCCAATGCTGAGGCCTAAGGCGTAACTCAATTTATTCATGCAACTCGTCTTGTTAAAACCTCACTAATTTATGAGGGAAATGATAATTTAAAAATAAAAATCGCACAAAAGTAATGCTTTTCGTTTCAACAATGCTATTTTTACATCATAAAATCAGTTCAATTGCACGAATGTCTGTTAAATTATACAAAGATAGGTAGTTATCTTGATAACGAGTGGATGGGCAAGTAAATTTGTGGGCTATTGAAGGCGAGGATACAATCCGTTCTCTTGTCTTTAAATGATCTTGTTTTCTATTTCACAAACAAATAGAAGGAGTATGAAAAAAATTGTAGTTTTAACGGGTGCTGGGATGAGTGCCGAAAGTGGTATAGCCACATTTCGCGATTCAGGTGGTTTGTGGGACAAATATCCCGTCGAGCAAGTTGCCACACCCGAAGGTTTCGCTCAAAATCCGAAATTAGTTCTAGATTTTTATAACATTCGTAGAAAAGAATTATTATCTTCCGAACCCAATCCCGGGCATGTTGGATTGGCCGAATTGGAGAAAGATTTTGAGGTGAGGATTATTACTCAAAACATTGACAACTTGCACGAGCAGGCGGGAAGTTCTTCCGTTTTGCACTTGCATGGAGAATTGATGAAGGCGCAATCGGTGAAAAACCCTGGTCTGATTGTTGAACTCACCGAAAAGGACAATTATGAGATCCAAGTGGGCGATAAGGGTTCTGATGGGGCCCAATTGAGACCCTTTATTGTTTGGTTTGGAGAAGCTGTTCCAATGATTGAACCCGCCATCGAATTATCTGCTCAAGCGGATATTTATGTCATCATCGGGACTTCCCTCAATGTGTATCCTGCTGCAGGATTGCTGAACTATGTCCCGAAGGATGTTCCTGTCTATCTGATTGATCCCAAAGAGGTCACTGCTTATCGGGAAGGCATCCGTATAATTAGAAAAGGGGCTTCGGAGGGAGTGGCGGAACTTGCCGGAGAACTAAAGAAACTATATTTGTAAACGATATAATTATTCTCTGATTGAAGAATGAAGTTAAAATATTTGCTTGGAATAGTGGCCGTATGTTTGCCATTCGTTGCCTTTTCGCAATCTATCACCCAAAAAGATCTACAAGAAATCCAGTCGAGTTACAAAAATACGGGCCAGGACAAAGCCATCCAGAATGCGCTTACCGAGGTGAAAAGCATCAAGGAGCTTGCCCTCAACAATGGATTGCAAGGCAAAATCGACCATTTCTTCAAATACAGGGTGAAAGTGAAAGGCATCACCGACCAAAAAAGCTCTGGCCGGTGCTGGATGTTCACCTCCATGAATGTGTTGCGGCCCAATGTGATGGACAAGTTCAATATCGACAAGTTCGACTTTTCGCACAACTATTTGTATTTCTGGGATATTTTTGAAAAATCAAATCTATTTCTCGAAAATATCATCTCCACGGCCAACCTCTCGTACGACGACAGGGCTTTGGTGACATACCTGCAATCGCCTGTGGGGGACGGCGGAGTTTGGAACCTGTACTACAATGCTGCCGAAAAATACGGTGTGGTGCCCCAAGATGTGATGCCCGAAACGGCACAATCCAACAACACCCGCGAATTTCTCAGCCTTCTCAACGAACGGCTCAGAGTGGCTGCCTATAATATTCGCGGCGAAGCAGCCAAAGGGAAAAAAGCCGAAACTCTGCGCACCGAAAAAATGGCAGTCTTGAAAGATGTGTATCGCATCCTTGCCCTTTGCCTGGGTGAACCACCCGCAACTTTCACTTGGAGGTACAAAGACAAGGATGGAAACATCCGCGAATTGAAGGATTACACTCCCAAGCAGTTTTACAAGGAGATTACTCCGGAGGATTATACTTCCGAAAATTACGTGATGATAATGAACGACCCCACACGTGAATATTACAAGGTGTATGAAATCCAGAATTACCGCAACACCTACGAAGGCTTGAATTGGACATACCTCAACCTGCCGAATGAAGACATAAAAAAAGCGGCATTGGCTTCCATCAAGGCAAACGAACCGATGTATGCCTCTTGTGATGTTGCCAAACAGCTGAACAAGGATGCGGGCATTATGGACACCAAGATGTATGATTACGAATCTTTGCTGGGCGTGAAGCTGGATATGGATAAAAATGGGCGGATTTTGACTCGCCAAAGCGGTTCCACCCATGCCATGACGCTTATCGGATGCGACACCGATGAAAATGACAAACCATTGAAATGGGAGTTTGAAAACAGCTGGGGGACTAGTGCCGGCAACAACGGGTACCTCACTTTCACCGACGATTGGTTCAGCGAATACCTGTTCCGTGTTGTCATCCACCGTCGCTACCTGGATGGAAAAGCCATCCAAAGCTTGAAGCAGAAACCGATCCAGCTTCCTGTGTGGGATTACATGAATTAATGCGTGATGCCCACTTTTTTGACAGATGAGTAGAGCAACCTCATACATACTGTTTATGCTCTCTATTCTTCAATGCAACAGGTATTCTGATTCTTTTTCGATAAGAATTTGGTGGATGCTTGGGAAATTCTTACATGAATCATCTCACGGCAAATGGTTCATCCGATATTGTAATCAGCCTGTATGTGCTTTGTCCGGCTCGAAATCCGCAGCAAAAAAGACCTCGGTGAAAACCTCTCGCAAATAAGTGTGGCTGTATATTTGGTCTATCCTTATTTTTTGAAAGGGATATTGTTTGACCGCTTTCTGGACAATATCTATGATCGTCAGACACTGCTGATATTATTTGCTTTTGGCCTCCCTGTTCTAGTGTCGTCCTTGTTGAATAAAAAAATAAAGCACACCTTGTGATCATCGACATACCTCTACAAAAATACCACATTTATGGGATTGCTTATATGTCAGAATGATCATAACTTTGTAATAATTAAAATACACACTAAAAAATAATTCAAATAAGTCATGGGAAGAATTGCAAAAAAACTAACAGACCTTATAGGAAATACTCCTTTACTTGAACTTGCAAATTTCAATAAATTGCATGGAGCAAATGCTACAATTATCGGGAAACTCGAATATTTCAATCCAGCATCCAGCGTGAAAGACCGTATTGCTTTTGCAATGATCGAGGATGCAGAGCAATCCGGGGTTCTTAGTCCAGACAGTGAACTGATAGAACCAACAAGTGGCAACACGGGTATTGGACTTGCTTTCGTTGCTGCCGCCAAAGGGTATAAACTGACATTGACGATGCCCGAAACGATGAGTGTCGAACGCCGCAACTTGCTGAAAGCATTAGGGGCAAATATTGTTTTGACTCCCGGAGCAGCAGGAATGAAAGGTGCCATCGCTAAGGCTGAAGAATTGAAGGAAGGTAATCCAAAAGCCGTAATACTGCAGCAATTTGCCAATCCGGCCAACCCGGCGATACACAAAAAAACCACAGCAGAAGAAATTTGGAAAGACACCGATGGGGAAGTTGACATTTTTGTAGCTGGCGTCGGCACGGGCGGCACGGTGAGCGGTGTGGGTGAGGTATTGAAAAAATACAAGCCGGAAGTCAAGATAGTAGCCGTGGAACCAGCAGATTCCCCAGTACTCTCGGGCGGCAACCCCGGGCCTCACAAAATCCAGGGAATCGGAGCTGGGTTTATTCCAAAAACATACAATGATAAATATGTTGACCAGATATTTCAGGTTGGCAATGATGATGCCATTCGCACAAGCCGTGAATTGGCACGTTCAGAAGGACTATTAGTTGGGATTTCCTCGGGAGCAGCAGTTTATGCCGCCCTTCAATTGAGCAAGCTTCCCGAAAACCATGGCAAAAACATTGTGGTCATACTTTGCGACACAGGCGAACGCTATCTTTCCACAGCGCTATACGCTTTCGAGGAATATCCTTTATAAAGATATGCGAGAGTTTTAGTATCAGTGTCTATTTAATTTGGGGTAAAAAGAAAGTCCAAGCAAAATGCCGCTTGGGCTTTTTGCTTTTTTGATGGGATTATCCTTTTTATGCATTTGTCATAAAAACTCCTTTTTGAATTCCACCGTTTTATTTTTATATTTGTCCTTCGCTAAAAAAAGAATTGTTCATGGACAACTATTTGGTTTCAGCTCGAAAATACCGTCCTGCCACTTTTCGGTCGGTTGTCGGTCAGAAGGCTCTTACTACGACATTAAAAAACGCCATTGCTTCAAACAAATTGGCTCATGCCTATTTATTCTGTGGGCCTCGTGGCGTGGGTAAAACCACTTGTGCACGTATTTTTGCCAAAACCATCAATTGTTTGGACTTGACACCTGAAGGTGAGGCTTGCAATCAATGCGAGTCCTGCGTTGCAATGAATGAGCAACGCTCGTTCAACATTCACGAACTCGACGCAGCCTCCAACAACTCTGTGGATGACATTCGAAGCCTCATAGAGCAAGTGCGGATTCCTCCCCAAATAGGAAAATACAAAGTCTATATCATTGATGAGGTTCACATGCTTTCCACCGCGGCATTCAATGCTTTTTTGAAAACGCTCGAAGAGCCACCGCACCACGCCATATTCATTTTGGCAACCACCGAAAAGCACAAAGTGCTCCCTACCATCTTGTCTAGGTGCCAGATATATGATTTTTCGAGGATAAGCTTATCCGACACAGTGGACCATCTTCGGTATGTGGCGGAACAGGAAAACGTGCTGGCGGAAGACGAAGCTTTGAATGTGATTGCGCAAAAAGCAGACGGGGGAATGAGGGACGCTTTATCCATTTTAGACCAGGTTGTGAGTTTTACGGGAGGAAACATCACCTACAAGGCTGTGATCGAAAACCTGAATGTGCTCGATTATGAATATTTCTTCAAGCTTACGGAAAATATTTTGTCGCAAGATGTTGTTGAGAGCTGGCTCACGCTGAATGAAGTTCTCAACAAAGGTTTCGATGGACAAAGCTTTCTCACAGGATTGGCCTCCCATTTTCGAGACCTGCTCTTATGCAAAGACCAGCGGACGGCACAGCTTTTTGAAGTTGGATCTTCTATTCGCGACCGCTACATCCAATTGGCGCAGCGATGCGAAACCAATTTCCTCTACAAAGCTATCGAATGGGTGAATGATTGCGACATGAAATATAGGCTCAGCCGAAACAAAAGGCTGTTGATGGATTTGCTATTTGTTTATTTATGCCAAGCAGTCTCGCCAAACGAAACTGGCGATGAAAAAAAAAAAATAATTAGAGCCATTGCAAGCAATATTGGGAATGCAGACCCCGTTATTGTAAATGAGCCAAAATCGGCGAATACACCTTATTATTCAAGCCCGGCAAAGTCAAATCTTGCCAGATCTGAACATAAGAAGCAAGTTTATCCCGAAAAGGAGCAAACAGATACCCAAAAAACCCAGATAAACAAAAAAAGTATCTCATTTGGAGGGATTGGTGTTTCTCTATCATCTTTGGGGCAGCAGAAAGAAGAGAAAAAAGAAGATAAGGACTTAATAACTGGCAACGAAAAGCAGCCATTCACGCAACAACAGTTGGAATTGGAATGGGCAAATTATATAAAAGAACTTAGTGAAGAAGAGGTTCTTTTGATCCAGACTATGAATCAATGTCCTCCTGTCTTGATTTCAGCTTTCGAATTTGAAGTTATAGTAAACAATCCAGGGCAGAAAGATCGGCTTGAAGAAAAAGCCACAAGCATATTGTCGGCATTACGTTTGAAAATCAAGAACTTTTCCATCCAGATGCAAGTGCGGGTGAGCGAAAACAATGAAAAAAAGCTTGCGTTCACATCTGAAGAAAAGTTCCGGCTTATGGTAGAGCAAAATTCGGCACTTTTGAAGTTGAAAGATGAATTCAATTTGGAATTGGATTGACTTTTATTGCATAATCTATTGGGCAAGTTTTTGACATTTTGTTGTTGTTCAATGCCTGAAATTACAGTATAGATTCGGCATAAAGGTTTGATTTTGTAGAAGTGATACCCATAGTAAGACTTTTTTTAGTAATTTTGCATGGTTTTCACAAATACGAATATTTAAAGCAAGGCGGGAAAAGTCTTGCAATTTTTGAATATATATGAAGATAGCAATTGTTGGTACAGGATATGTTGGTTTAGTTACAGGAACTTGTTTTGCCGAAATGGGAACGGAAGTTCATTGTATCGATATCGATCAGGAAAAAATCGAAAAGTTAAAAAAGGGAATTATCCCTATCTATGAGCCAGGTCTTGAAGAAATGGTACTTCGAAATCATCAGGCGGGACGGCTTCAATTTTCAACAGATTTGCCCGCTGTATTGAATGATGTGGAAGTTGTTTTTTCGGCAGTGGGAACACCTCCCGACGAAGATGGAAGTGCTGATCTAAGCTATGTTTTGGGTGTTGCAAAAACTATAGGACAACACATCAGCAAGTATATCTTGATTGTGACCAAAAGCACGGTGCCTGTTGGAACGGCCAAATTAATAAAGGCGGCTATTCAGGAAGAGCTTGACAAACGTGGAGTTAACATATCCTTTGATGTAGCCTCTAATCCGGAATTTCTGAAAGAAGGTGCTGCCATAGATGACTTCATGCACCCTGACCGTGTCGTTGTAGGTGTGGATTCCGAGCCGGCTAAAGGATTGATGGACAAACTTTATAAACCATTCATCCTGAACAACTACCGGATGATTTTCACCGATATTCCATCTGCCGAAATGATAAAATATGCAGCAAACGCCATGTTGGCCACTCGAATCAGCTTTATGAACGACATCGCAAACTTGTGCGAGATAGTCGGTGCCGACCCCACAATGGTCAGAAAAGGAATTGGCTCTGATGCGCGTATCGGGACAAAATTTCTATATCCTGGATGTGGTTACGGAGGATCTTGTTTTCCCAAGGACGTGAAAGCGTTAATAAGAACGGCAGAGACTAATGGATATGAAATGCAGGTGCTCAAGGCCGTGGAAGAAGTGAATGATTTTCAGAAAAAGATTCTTTATCAGAAAATTAATGCTTATTTTGGAGATTTGGCGGGGAGAACAATTGCCTTGTGGGGCTTAGCCTTCAAACCCAAAACTGACGATATGCGGGAAGCCCCGTCTCTGGAATTGATCAAAGCCCTGCTTGGCGCAGGAGCAAAGGTTCGGGCCTATGATCCAGTGTCGATGCCCGAAGCCAAGCGCATATTGGGCGATTCAATTTCTTATGCAAACGATGCGTATGATGCTACCGTTGATGCAGACGCCTTGGTGCTACTCACCGAATGGAATGAATTCCGTTTACCATCTTGGACAGCATTGAAAAAGTTGTTAAAAAATCCCGTTTTATTTGATGGTAGAAATATTTACAATAAAGTTGAGTTAAAAGAAGCTGGATTTGATTACTTTTACATCGGAGGTGGGACACAAAGCCGAACCGATAGTTAAAAAACATTACACAGAAAAATTTTCTAACAACAGAAATTATTATAATGAAACCCACTTTTCGTTTTTATTTTACGGCTATTCTGATGATTCTGATGATTTCATCCTGTACGGGTTATAAGAAGATTCCTTACATGGAGAATGCAGCCGCTCTCGAACAAACTGAACTTGCAAAAACGGCACTGAATTACGAAGCTAAAGCCATGCCGGGTGACATTTTGCTTGTCACCGTGAACACTCTGACGCCTGAAGCAGCAAAAGATTTTAATTTGCCGTTGATCCCTCAATCATCCAAGAGTATTGTTCCCTCTGAGGTGAATTCTGCTACAGAAAACTACGGGTCTTTACAAAACTACATTGTTGACAACAGCGGCTATATCAACTTTCCTGTATTGGGAAAGATAAAGGTAGCTGGGCTGACAAAAGCGCAAGTAGAAAAATTAATCCATGACGCCATATATCCAGCCTATACAACAGAAAACCCGATAGTTACCATGCGATTTCTTAACTATCGCGTAACCGTCTTGGGCGAAGTCAACAAACCAGGTATTTACACATCCGAAAATGCAAGAATGACCATTTTTGATGCCATTGCATCTGCGGAAGATTTGACCATCTATGGAAAGCGCGATAAAATACTTTTGGTTCGTTTGGATGAAAATGGAGAAAAGCATATTTATCCGGTCAATTTACAGGATAGATCCCTTTTGTTGAACAACGATATTTACTATCTCCAGCAGAACGATTTGGTGTATGTTGAACCGAACAAAACAAAAGGAAACAATTCCCAAATCGGAGCATTGGAAAGCTTAACCCTATCAGGCATTTCCTTATTGGTTTCCGTAATCGCAATAATCATCAGATAACACAACGAAAAAATAAGTGATATGAGTAATCTTTCAGATAGAATAGAGAAAAAAGACGCATATGATGAACAGGAAGACGGCATCGATATCCGGGAAATACTACTCTACTATCTACGTTATTGGAAATGGTTTGTTGCTTCCATCTTGGTATTTCTTTTTTTGGGAGGACTGGTTTATTTAAGTTGGACTCGTAGCTATCAGGTTTCGACGTCCGTGTTGATAAAAGAAGAAGGGAGCAAAGCTTCTGCAAGCAGTGCCATCAGCAACCTTGAAGATTTGGGTTTGCTAAGCACAACGAATAATGTTGACAACGAAATTGCCGTTTTCTCTTCTCCAAACCTGATTCGTCAAACGATTGACACCCTTGGCTTGTTCACAACATATTTCGAAAAAGGTTTATTCCGACAAACAGAAGTTTACAAGCAATGTCCTTATACGGTTGAATTAGATGGGATCAGCCCACACAGGCTAAAGGGTGACGCCAAAATAGTCATTTCGCAGACTTCGAAAGGTTTTGTATATGTGAGTGGTGTCTATCAGATTAAAAAGAAAAAATACGATTTCCCTTCCGGAGAATATAAATTGCCATGTGCCATTAAAATACCATCCGAGAAAGGGCGGATCATTATTGATTTAAGACCTGTCGATGAAAATAACCCATTAGAATCGCTCGAAAGTGATTACATTGTTAACATTGCCAACACCCAGGCCGAGGTGGAAAACATTACTTCACAGATCAGTGTTGAATCTACAAGCAAAACATCTTCGGTGCTGGATATTATCCTTCGTTCAGGGAATGCATATAAGTCGGTGGATATTCTCAGGAAAATAGTTGAAATTTACAACAGCAACAATGTCGAGGAAAGCAACGTGATTGCCTACAATACCTCCCGGTTTGTAAATGACCGTTTGTTAGATATTTCCACTGAACTTAAGTCAATTGAAAACAAGGTGGTTAGTTTCAAAAAAGAACAAGGCATCACAGACGTGGGTGCAGAAACGAAAGTGTTCTTGGAACAGAATGCTGACATAGAGAAAAAGAGAGTGGAAGCGGAAACACAACTCAAGCTCGTTCAACTCATCGAAGATTACATCAACAAAAACGAGAACCACAATAAACTGATTCCGAATCTAGGTATTTCGGATGAGGGATTAGCTTCAATCATCGGCGAATATAACAACATGTTGCTCTCTTACGATCGGATTGAAAGAAGTTCGAGTGAAGATAATCCGGTAAGAGCGAGAGCTTTGGCTAGTCTGAAGAATATGCGCCAGAACATTCAGTCGGCTGTCCTGAATGTCAAAAAAGCGATGAACATCAATAAAAGAGATTTGGCAGACCAAGCAAACTTGCTCACATCCCGCAAAGGTTCAATACCCCAACAAGAATATGGTTTGACAGAAATCCTTCGCCAACAGCAGGTGATCCAAGCAATCTACATTTTCCTGATGCAGACACGCGAACAATCTAACATCACATTGGCTGCGACCTCCGACAAAGCTAAAGTGATAACAGACCCAATTATTCCACCAACGCCCGTATCTCCCAAACGGAACTTGATTCTTATTGCATTCTTTTTCATTGGCCTGATTGTTCCTGTTCTGGTCATCTACATCCGTGATCTTTTCAAGGTGAACATTAGCAGCAGAGAAGAACTTGAAAGATTGGCCACTCCTAATGTGATAGGTGAAATTGCCAGGAGTGAGGAAGGTGAAATTATGGTGGTGCGCCGAAATTCTACTTCCCCAATCGTGGAGCTATTCAGGTCGCTTAGAAACAATCTTCAGTTTATTCTTAGTGAACCCGGCAAAAAAGTCATTTTGGTGACATCTACCATACCCAACGAGGGCAAGACATTTGTTGCTATCAACCTTGCAGCATCCTTTGCCCTCTCGGACAAGAAAGTCCTTCTTATTGGCATGGATATTCGGAATCCCCAATTGGCGGTTGACATGAATTTCACTAAGGGCAAGGGGTTGACATCCTTCCTCACTGGAGATGAGAAATGGGGAAATTTACTGTCCCATATACCCGAATACCCTAATCTGGACATTCTGCAAGCAGGAGTAATCCCTCCCAACCCGAACGAATTATTGATGAAGCCAATTCTTTTCGAATTGTTCAAAGAGTTGAGGGTCGAATATGATATTGTCGTGATTGATTCAGCTCCTTTAGGGGTCGTTTCCGACACATTGCTTATCGCCAAACATGCAGATGCCACCGTTTATGTGACGCGTGAAAATGTAACCCCGAAAGCAGTTGTCGATTTTATCAATTCTATTTATAAGGACAAGCGTTTATCGAATCCATATTTGGTGATAAACGATGTGAACACAATAGACAATAAGAAGAAGTATGGCTATAAATACAAATATGGATACGGCTATGAATCTGCTGATGTAAAGCCAAGAAAGAAAAAATAACTCTTAATTATCAAACAGTATGAAAGGTATTGTTCTTGCAGGAGGATCTGGTACTAGGTTGTACCCGATAACGAAAGGGGTAAGCAAACAGTTGCTTCCGATTTTTGACAAACCAATGATCTATTATCCTATTTCCGTGCTAATGCTTGCCGGAATAAAGGAGATTCTAATCATTTCAACCCCTCACGACCTACCTGGGTTTCGTCGATTACTGGGTGATGGTTCCGATTTTGGAGTTCATTTTGAATATAAGGAACAGCCCTCACCTGATGGTTTGGCGCAAGCTTTTATTATTGGAGAACAATTCATTGGAGATGACTCGGCTTGCCTTGTGTTGGGAGACAATATCTTTTATGGGCAAAGTTTTTCCAAAATGCTCTTAGAGGCTGTTGCGAATGCCGATAAAGACAGCAAAGCGACTATTTTTGGCTATTGGGTGAGCGACCCGGAACGCTATGGCGTTGCCGAATTTAACTCTGCTGGAGATGTGATCAGTATTGAGGAAAAACCAACACATCCCAAATCAAATTATGCAGTAGTTGGACTCTACTTCTATCCTAACAAAGTGGTGAAAGTGGCAAAGGACATCAAACCTTCGCTGAGAGGAGAACTTGAAATAACGACTGTCAACCAAGAATTTTTAGCCGACAAAGAACTAAAGGTTCAATTGCTTGGTCGTGGATTTGCTTGGTTGGATACCGGCACTCACGATTCTCTTTCGGAAGCATCCACTTTTATCGAAGTGATTGAAAAACGCCAAGGTTTGAAAATTGCTTGTCTCGAAGAAATCGCTTACCATAGTGGCTGGATCAACAGGGAAAAATTGATCGAACTCGCTGAGCCGATGAAGAAGAACCAATATGGGCAACATTTGTTGAAACTGGCAAGTAGTGACCATGAAACCAAGTGATCGAGTGATCAAGAATTGAAATTAGATGGATGGGCGTGGAAGAGTCAAAACATAAATTCCATGTTGATCTACTTGTATATCAGAAATCAATGGACTTGGTTGATGAGATATACAAAATTTCAAAAACATTTCCAGATGATGAGAAATTTGGTTTGATAAATCAGATGCGAAGAGCTTCTGTGTCCATTCCTTCAAATATTGCGGAAGAAGCCGGACGCAGGTCAAAAAAGGAATTTATTCAATTTTTGTTTATCGCATTAGGCTCTTTAAACGAATTGCAAACGCAATTGCAAATAGCTCAACGGCTAAAATATATTTCTGACACAACAATTCTTTCGGATTTGATGATATATATTCGCAGAATGTTGCTTAAACTCATTCAAAATTTAGAAAATAATATAACCAAAGAATAATCAAGCTCCTACTTCCAAAAGGCTCTACTTGGTCACTTGGTTCCAGGGTCACAACAATAAAAAAATGGAAATAATAAAAACACAAATCGAAGGCGTAGTTATCATCGAACCACGTATATTCAAAGACGATAGGGGATATTTTTTTGAATCCTTTTCCCAACGGGAATTTGAAGAAAAAGTGTTGGCCACCAATTTCGTCCAAGACAACGAAAGCAAATCGGCTTATGGCGTGTTGCGAGGTTTGCACTTTCAGACACCACCTTATGCCCAAAGCAAATTAGTAAGAGTAATCAAAGGGGCTGTGTTGGACGTAGCCGTTGACATCCGTTTTGGTTCGCCAACTTATGGCCAGCACGTCTCTGTCGAGCTTACCGAAGACAACCACCGCCAGTTCTTCGTTCCCAGAGGATTTGCCCATGGATTTAGTGTCCTGACAGATGAGGTTGTTTTCCAATATAAGTGCGACAATTTTTATGCACCCGGCAATGAGGGAGCACTGGCTTGGGATGATCCAGATTTGAACATCGATTGGAAAGTACCTGCCCAAGATGTTGTATTGTCGGAAAAAGATAAAAGACACCCTTGTTTGAAAGACTTTCAATCTCCTTTTAGGATTGACGAAAAATTATACTGATAGGTTTTGCTGACGGTAGTTCGTTAATCAGCAAATTTGAATATCCGCAATTATTGAAACCAACAATATGAATAAAAAAAACATCCTCATCACCGGCGGTGCCGGATTCATTGGCAGCCACGTTGTACGCTTGTTCGTCAACAAATATCCCGAATATCATATTATCAATCTCGATAAATTGACATATGCTGGTAATTTAGCCACGCTCAAAGACATTGAAAAAGCACCAAACTATAGCTTTGTGAAAGCCGATATATGTGATTTTGATACGATATTAGGCTTGTTTAAGCACTACAATATTGATAGCGTGATCCATTTGGCAGCCGAGAGCCATGTGGACAGGAGCATCAAGGATCCCTTCACCTTTGCCCAAACCAATGTGATGGGAACATTGTCATTGCTTCAGGCTGCCAAGATCTATTGGGAAGCGTTGCCCGAAAAATTTGAAGGAAAACGGTTCTACCACATTTCCACTGACGAGGTGTACGGAGCTTTGGAATTTGACGGCACTTTCTTCACCGAAACTACCAAATACGATCCGCACAGCCCCTATTCTGCGAGTAAGGCAGGAAGCGACCACTTTGTGCGCGCCTTTCACGACACTTATGGCTTGCCAACCATTGTGACCAACTGTTCCAACAACTACGGCCCCTATCAATTTCCTGAAAAACTGATTCCGCTTTTCATCAACAATATCCGTCAGGGCAAACCGCTTCCAGTGTATGGTAAAGGGGAAAACGTCCGCGATTGGCTCTACGTGGTGGATCATGCACGTGCCATTGATGTGATATTCCACGAAGGAAAAATTGCAGACACCTACAACATCGGAGGGTTCAACGAATGGAAAAATATCGACCTGATTAAGGTGATTATCAAAACAGTGGATCGCTTGCTTGGTAAGCCGGAGGGTTCATCGGAACACTTGATTACCTATGTTACCGACCGTGCCGGACACGACCTCCGCTATGCTATCGATTCGAATAAACTGAAACACGAATTAGGATGGGAACCGAGCCTCCAATTCGAAGAAGGTATCGAAAAGACGGTGCGTTGGTACTTGGACAACCAGGAATGGATGGATCAGGTGACAAGTGGTGATTACCAGAAATATTACGAAGAGATGTATAAAAACAAATAAGCAGGTTTTGCATATCTGCTTATTTGCAAAAATAATCCTCCATCGCTAAATGTCCAGATCCCTCAAAGTCAACTATATATTCAATTTAGTCAATACGGTCACCGGGATTCTTTTCCCGTTGATATCCTTCCCCTATGCTTCCCGAATTTTGATGGCGGATGGCATTGGGCAAGTCAACTTTTTTCAATCTATCATCAATTACGTCTCGTTGCTTTCTTGCTTGGGAATACCCATGTATGCCATACGGGAAATTGCCAAAGTCAGAGACAATGTGCCAGAAAGAAACAAGATCACACTTGAGATTCTCCTGTTGCATACTATGCTCACCGCATTGGGATATTTGGTTGTAGCCATTTTGGCTGTCACAGTTGCTAAAATTCAGGTGGATATTCCCCTTTTCTTGTTGCTCAGCCTTTCCATTCTATTCACGGCCATTGGTTGCGAATGGTTCTACCAAGGGGTGGAAGACTTCAAGTACATCACCATCCGGGGGATAGTTGTAAAAACAGTTGCTATTGTGTTCCTGTTCCTATTGGTGAAAACCAAGGGCGACATACTTTGGTATGCTCTTTATACCGTTATAGGTTCGGTTGGAGGGAATATTTTCAACTTCATCCGACTACGAAAATACATCACCCACATCACCTTCGATTGGCGCGAATTGAGGCCTTTCCGCCATTTGCTCCCGGCAATGCATATTTTTGTTTTGAATCTGATTATCAGCATTTACATTAATCTCAATTCGGTGATGCTCGGATTTATGAAAAATAATGAAAGTGTAGGTTTTTTCACGGCTGCCACCAAACTCACTCAAGTCACCTTGGGTATTGTTAGTTCACTCGGCGCAGTGATGCTTCCCCGCTTGTCCAATCTTATTTCGAACAAACAATGGGATGAATTCAGGGCTTTGTCGCAAAAATCCATGTCATTCGTAGTAGCTGTGACACTGCCACTCTCCGTTGCATTGATGCTGGTGGCACCTTACATCATTCCCATCTTTTGCGGAGAATCTTATGACAAGGCGATACCTACGCTCTTTATTATTGCCCCGATTGTGCTCTTTGTCGGCATGTCCAATGTCCTTGGAATTCAAATCCTTTATCCCCAAGGAAAAGAAAACACGGTCATCGTCTGCACAGCGATTGGTGCCGTTGCAAATTTCGCCTTAAATCTCTGGTTGATTCCCCTTTTTGCCCAAGATGGAGCGGCTGTGGCCACTGTCGTCGCCGAATTGTTAGTTACGGTTTCTATGATAGCTCTTGGGCGCAAGCATCTCCCACTCAAGTGGGATAAATCTTACTGGACATACCTAGCCGCAAGCCTGTTGATGGGATTTGTTATTTACTGTTGCAAATTTTTAGATTTGAATAATATATTCACCCTTTTGTTTTCAGTCGTTTCCGGCACTTTGGTGTATGCGCTCTTCCTTGTAGTTGCCAAAGATCCATTCTATTTAGAACTGAAAGCAATGGTTGTAAAAAGAAAACAATAACTAAGACGATATGGAAAAATATGACTACCTCATTGTTGGTGCAGGGCTTTACGGTGCCACATTTGCACATCAGGCTCGAAAAGCAGGGAAAACATGCCTCGTCATCGACCGCCGTCCCCACCGTGGAGGCAACATATACTGTGAAGAAGTGGAGGGAATCAACGTGCACAAATACGGTGCGCATATTTTTCACACATCCAACAAACAGGTGTGGGAGTTTGTGAACTCCATCGTGGAATTCAACCGCTACACCAATAGTCCCGTGGCCAATTACAAAGGCAAACTCTATAACCTGCCTTTCAACATGAACACCTTTTACCAAATGTGGGGAGTGACTACTCCAGCCGAAGCCCAAGCCAAAGTAGATGAGCAGCGCCTCGAAGCGATGGAACAAATGAAGGCCGATGGAATCACCGAGCCACGCAACCTGGAGGAACAAGCCATATCGCTGATCGGAAAAGATATATACGAACGGCTCATCAAAGGATACACCGAAAAGCAATGGGGTAGGCCTTGTACAGAAATACCAGCATTCATCATCAAAAGGCTTCCCGTACGCATGGTGTTCGACAATAACTATTTCAATGATCGCTACCAGGGAATACCCATCGGCGGCTACAACAAGCTTATTGACGGCCTGCTGGAAGGCATAGAAGTGCGGTGCAATGTAGATTTCCTCGCAAACAAGGAATATTACGAATCCTTGGCCGATAAAATTGTCTTCACCGGAGCTATCGATGAGTTCTATGGCTTTCAGTTTGGCAAATTAGCCTACCGCACCATCTCTTTCGAGACCGAAATCCATGATACGCCTAATTTTCAAGGAAATGCGGTCGTTAATTACACCGAAAAAGAAATCCCATTCACCCGGATCATCGAACACAAACATTTCGAAATGTTTGGAGATGAAGTAGAAGCTTGCCCCAAAACAGTAGTATCGAAAGAATTTTCCACCGAATGGAAAGACGGCATAGAGCCCTACTATCCCATCAATGACGAAGAAAACAACTCGTTGTACGAAAAGTATAAGGCCCTCGCCGATGCCGAATCAAAATATATCTTTGGAGGCCGGCTAGCCGAATACAAATATTACGACATGCATAAGATTGTGGAGCTGGCGTTGGAAAGATGCGGTGTGGAAAAGCTGAAGGATTGAAGGATCTATCTGGCTAATAATGATGCCGCCCTTGCAGGGCTTTGGTTTCGGTATGGAGTCCCCACCACGGGTCTCACTACATTCCACCGGCCGTTAGGCATCATCTATCCCCTCCGGGGAAAGCGCACTGGAAGTCCCGTAGGGACGACATCATGCGTAGCCGTATGTGGAGCGCAGCAGAACTTACGGGTAGTACCGGACACATAAGTCGTGCTGAAAAGTTAAAAGAAGAGGAGACAATCATTTTAAGATCTAATTTATTATAAAATTATTGATTAAATGTCAGCAGAATTTACGTTATTTGCATTCCAAAATGAATAATTAGTTTCTAAAGCACACAATACAGTCTTTTGGATTAGTCTGAGTGGAGAGAGGTAATCGACATAAAACGGATAAAGTAGGAGTAAGATCTCATCAAGAAAACAAACGAGGCCATTAAACAAATTAGTAAACTACCTTTAAATTTTATTCTTATGTCGATACCTTATAAAGTTGTGCAAAGAGGGCAACCCGGAGTTGCCGGAGGAGGCGTCAAGAAATTGTACGCCGCAGTAGTAACCACAGGCGAAACCACCGTCGATGAGCTAACGAAAGAGATTGAGAAATTCAGCGCCCTTTCCGAAGCAGACATCCGTGGTGTAATTATCGCCTTAGAAAATGTGATGCAGAACGAACTGGCTTCTATGACTGGCCAGCCCTGCGACGGCATCAAAAAAACATCAATGCCGTTGGATGAAAAAAATGGAATAAAATGAATTGAGGCTCATTCAGCTTATGCTAATTTAAAATGACCGAGCCTTTTTTTGATTAATTTGTATGCAGGCTTCTCTTTTTGAAAAAAGCTGCGCAAGAGTTGGGCAAAAGTTGCGCAGGAGTTGGGTAAAACTACAGCAGGTCTGGAGGAAAAGCTGCGCACATTTTCGAAAAACAAGCATTTTAAAATAAATATTCTAACAATAGTAGATTATGTTAAGAGTCGATAATGATATGAAAATCTTTGTGTTCTGTCCCAAAGATTCAGTAACAGGAGGTGCAGAGCTATTACATCAGCTGGTTCATGTCCTTAATGTAAACCATAAAATAGCATCTCTCATCTATTTTAATCCTAATACCACAACCAATGAAATCTGTAATGCACAAATTCCTGATGAATATAAAAAATACAATATAAATTTAGCAACAGAGATTGAGGATACTTCCAATAATGTTATCGTTTTATATGAAGCAATTTTTGATAAAATAAAAAATATTCAAAAAGCACAAACTATTTTGTGGTGGCTTAGTGTAGACAATTTCTTTTATTGTTCAGTCAAATATTTGTCATTAATCGATTATTTTAAATGGAATAAATCATTCGCCTTGAAAATTTTATTTTATAGGTTGTATAAATTATTGACTGGCCGCAATTATTTTAAAGGAAATATTTCGATCAAATATTTAGCAAAAAGAAATTGCCTAAGTACATATCAATCTGAATACGCTCAGAATTTTCTCCAAAATCAACATTTTAAGGAGATGTTGCCCTTGAAGGACTTTATAAATGATGATTTTTTCAATGAAAATATCATATATGACAAAGAAGACCTGATACTCTATAACCCGAAGAAGGGTATCGAATTTACAAATAAAATTATTAAAAGATTTCCTAGCCTAAATTGGCTTCCTTTAGAAAATATGTCAAGGAAGGAAATGATCGAAAAGTTAAGGAAAGCAAAGGTATATATTGATTTTGGTTTTCATCCTGGAAAAGATCGAATACCAAGAGAAGCAGTAATGTCTAAGGTTTGCATAATAACAGGTTTTGATGGATCTGCTGGCTTTTTCGAAGACGTTCCAATATACAATCAGTATAAAATAGAAAAAACAGATAGTAATATTGTGTATATTGGGAAACTTATAGAAAAGATTCTGGAAAACCATGAAGAACATATTAAAAACTTTGAGTTTTACCAAGAAAGGACTCGAAAAGAGAAAGATGAATTTATACAACAGGTAGCTGATATATTCGACATAAAAAATGCGAACAGAGAGACTATTTAACAAAATTAGGTGTATCCAAAACACTATCTATTCTTTGGCATTTAAACAATGCTTTAAGATGATTGGCAAGGGCTTTCGTGTTGAATACCCCTTAAGGCTTTTAGGCGGAAAAGATATTTCAATAGGAAATTATTTTAACGCATTTGGAAGACTTCGCTTAGAAGCGTTTGATAATCATAATGGATATAAGTTTTCACCGGAAATAATCATAGGAAATAATGTTTCATTAAATTTTGACTGTCATATTGGATGTATCAATAGAATTAAAATCGGTGATAATGTATTAATTGCAAGCAGAGTTTCAATTTTGGATCATTCGCATGGTGAAATTTCCTCAGAAGCCTTAGGCATTCCGCCGTCAAAAAGGAAAATCGTATCAAAAGGGCCTATTATAATTGAAGATAATGTCTGGATTGGAGAAGGTGCTGTTATATTGCCAAATGTCATCATTGGGAAAAATACTATAATCGGCGCAAATTCAGTGGTCACGAAGAGCTTTCCTGCAAATTCAGTCATTGGGGGAATTCCAGCCAAATTGATAAAACAACTTTAGAGATCTATTAAATTATGAATGCGATTTTCACTATTTGCGCCAAAAATTATTTAGCTCAAGCTTTAACCTTGAAAGAATCAATTTATAAGCATAATAAGGGTGTTGATTTTTTTCTTTTTCTTGCTGATGAAAAAACAGCAGCGGTCAGTGATATTGAGCTTGTAGCACTTGATGATTCTTGGTTACCAAATTGGAAAAGTTTGGCTTTCAAATATAATGTTATAGAATTTTCTACATCAATAAAGCCTTTTTGTTTTTCAAAATTATTTGAGCAAGGCTATGACAAGGTTATTTATCTTGATCCAGATATATATGTGACGGACAACTTGGAAGAGATATTCAGTTCATTGGATAATTATTCAATGGTGGTTACACCCCATTATAATCATATAGAAACAAACTATACGGGCTCCGTGACTGAAGAAGAACTTCTATTTGTTGGAATATATAATTTAGGTTTTGGTGCAATTAGAAACAATGTGGTCGGGAAACAAATAGTCGAATGGTGGAAGAATCGATTATATGATAAATGTTATGCAGATAAAGAAGATAGCTTACATGTAGATCAAAGATGGATAGATTTCCTTCCTGGTTTTTTCCCAGATGATGTTCTAATTTCTCATCATGCGGGAGTAAACATCGCTATATGGAATTTACATGAAAGGCAACTGATAATTCAAGACAGTAAATATGTAATACAAGACTTCCGAGTCGACAAAGAGTACCCATTGCTCTTTTTCCACTTTTCAGGGTTTGATCCATATAATAGAACCGTGATAAACAGAAGGCATCCAAGATTCAATATAGATGTCTTTCCCTCATTTATCCCAATCATTGAGGAATATGCCAATTTGGAATATAAAAATGGTTACGATAAATTTTCAAAACTAAAATATTCGTTTAATGCTTATGATAGCGGTGAAACAGTACTGCCTCTTCACCGAAGACTATACAGGCGATATATTCAGGAAAATAATCCTATTGAAGAAAATCCGTTCGAAATAAAAGGTGCATTTTATAATCTATTAAAAACAAAGCGATTAATATTGACAGATAAAAATCAAGATTTCAATCTGGGAATAAAGAAAGAGGATAAATCAAGTGTTTCGAATATTGATAAAGTATTTAACGCTCTATTTAGGTTATTCATCATATTCTTTGGCATCAAACGATATTATTTTCTTATTAAATATTTAAAGGCAAAAACCAGATTAGAGAATCAATATTTTCTTATTGGAATGGAGGACAAATCAAAAAGAGAAAATGGATAGAATAGTTATTGATGGGCGAACTCTCACTGGAGAAATAACAGGTGTTGCTAATTTTTTGAAATTAGGAATTCAAGCTATGTCTAAAGTTAAGGGAAATAATATACAAATATTCATTCTGACCCCCAAAGCTCTTCACAATTCACTTGCTGATGCTTTTGCGCCTAATGTTGAGGTAATCAAATGCCCATTATTCAATATAGAGTTTCTTCCTAAACTTATTTGGTTGTTTGTAATGATTCCATTGATGATTAGAACGTTGAAGGCGAAAACTTATTATTCGCCAACGCCTTCCATCCCTTTCTTATTACCTTCGGATGTATTCAAGATAATAACTGTGCATGACGTTGTTAATCTTGAATTTGCAGAAACAATGAGGTTGAATAACCGAATTAGTAACTTTTTGATCTTTAAACGTTCATTGAAAAAGGCGGACTTGATTTGGGCTAATTCATATTATACTAAAGAAAAAGTAGAGAATTATTTTCCGGAAAGAAAATCTAAAACAATCTTTGTTGGATGTTCTATTGATACTGCTGTTTTCAAAAACAGGCAAATAAGTAGTGGTGAGTCTAGTTCTATTAAAGAAAAATATGGGATAAGGGATAAGTTTATTCTCTTTGTTGGATCTCTTGAACCTAGAAAAAACCTTAGCTTTTTACTCAGCCTCATGCCCGAATTGTATTCAAGGGCGGGAATTCAACTGTTAGTTGTGGGGGCTAAGGGTTGGAAAAACTCAGAGATAAGCAACATTGTAAATGAACCTTCCTATCCAAAAGATTCAACCTGTTTTGCTGGATATATAGAAACGGAAGAGCTTGTTTCGCTTTATAATATGGCAGGTTGCTTTGTTTCAGCATCTTTAAATGAAGGATTTGGAATGCCTCAGCTTGAAGCTCTGTTTTGCGGATGCCCAGTTATTTCACCACGCAATTCTGCGATGATTGAGGTTGTTGAAGGATATGGCATCATGATTGAGTGCTGGGATAAAGAAGAATGGCTAAATATAATTATTGATGTGGTGAAGAAAGAAAGAAAGAAAATATACAACAAGGAACTTTCTGAGAAATATAATTGGCAGAATATTGTGATTGATTTATTTTTGCAAATTGGTGCATTATATAAAAAAACGGACTCGACCAAAACACACGAAAAGAAATAGGGGCAATGGGGAAATTTCATAAAATATATTTAGCCGGTGATATTGTTAAACCGGAAGAAAAATTAGGAATAAATAAGATTTTATACAATCTAATCCGCTTTTACGTTCTTTTCATGCCGGCTTATATGTTGATTGTTAAATTAGCAGCATGGCCCTCAATTACCTACTGGAAAGAAGCTGCTTATATAATATGTTTTATATTTGGCTTTATATATTTAATTAGAGACAAATATATATTGATGTATATTTGTTTGATATTATGCACATTGTTTCTTGAGATTTTTCGCGTTCACCCATATTTTGAATATTTCACATGGCTTATCATGGGGCTTCCCTTAGCTCTTTATTTTAAGTACATTCGTGTGAAAGACTATAATTTCGATTGCTTTATTATCGGAATAATTATTATATCTGCATTGATTTGGACTCAATTTTTTGAAAAAAGTGGAAAATACGCATATACCTTTGTGAGTGAGAATGCAGTATATTCATACATGAGGGACAGCTTGGTCCGACTTCGGTATTTTTTCGTGAGTCCTATGGCATTAAGCCAATATTGTTGGTTTGGCCTATTAGTTATTTTTACAAACCAGCATCTTAATAAGGCTTTTAAGTTTTTATGTATAGCCTCATCATTTATCGTTATTTTCACTTGCAATACACGGGCTGGTGTATTATTAGTTATATTCTCCGTTTGCATACTAATTTATTCAAAGTTGATAAAAAAAACTCGCACGTGGCATATAATCTTCATTAGTGCATCACTAATCACAATACTTTTTGTTCAAATATTTGTATCAATACAAAAGGGAAAGAATGCAAATGCGTCGGAATCAGATATGATGAGAATTGCCGCAATTAGTTCTGGTATTGAAAATTCAGCTAAAAATATTACGTTTGGAATAGGAGGAGAGCTTTTTTCAACCCGGTCAAAAAAAGTTATGATTTTCGAAAATTCTTATTTGCCATTTATTAATAGCTTTGGTATAATTGGTGTATTATTGATAGCGTTCTTTTTATATCTGTTTATTTTTAAAACAATTGATAAAAAAATCATATTGTTTTCTATCCCTTGGTTTTCATATTCATTTGTGTTTCCAGCGTTTCAAGAAATTACGGCAGTAATTATCAGTTGGTTCATTATTGCTATGATATTGAACGATCAAAGAGTTAATAAGCTTTTAAATTGTAATTAAATCAAACGCAGTGAAGATAGTCGTTAATGCTCGCTTTTTGACTCAACCAATAACTGGTGTTCAGCGTTATGGCATAGAAATCTCCCTACAACTAAAGACGTTACTGGGTGATCAAATTGTTTTTGTGACTCCGCGCAATATCGTACATATAGATATTGCAAAACAACTTCAAACAGAGGTTGTTGGCAAACGAACTGGTCATGCTTGGGAGCAATTGGATTTGCCAAAATATTTGAAAGCCAATGGTAGTCCTTTACTGTTGAATTTGGCAAACACAGCCCCTATATTCTATAATAATAAGGTATCAACGCTGCACGATGTAGCATTTCTTGCTTATCCTGAAACTTATTCAAAGAAATTTCTTTGGTTTTACTGCTTTTTGATTCCGCTAGTATTAAAAACATCAAAGCATATAATCACGGTGAGTAACTTTTCAAAAAAAGAAATTCAGAGATACTTTCATATTGATGAGAATAAAATTAGTGTGGCGTATAATGCCGTGAATAATGAGTTTTCTTATCAAAAGAACGAGGAGTTATCACAACATAAATATTTTCTAGCAGTATCTTCTCTCAATCACCGGAAGAATTTTATTTTTATATTGAAGGTTTTTTTGGAAATCAAAGAAGCATATCCAGATTACTACCTGTATATTATTGGTGATTTAAAGAATGGAAATTTTGGAAATTTAGATATTGAACGGTATCGAAAAGATGCGAGGATAAAATTTCTCGGACGAGTAAGCGATCAAGAGCTAATTAGATATTACAGCAATGCCTTTTCATTTCTTTATCCATCTATTTATGAGGGATTTGGGATTCCTCCGTTGGAAGCGCAAGCTTGTAACTGTCCTGTTATAGTATCCGAAACTAGTTCGCTTCCTGAAGTTTTTGATGACAGTGCTCTCTATTGTAGCCCAACCTCAATAGAAAGTCTAAAAGAAGAAATTGTAAAGTTAATAAGTTCTCCAGCCTTGCGCAATATTTTGATAGAAAAGGGAGCGGAAAATGTTAACCGTTTTCGATGGAGTCAAAGTGCACAAATTATTAGGAACTTATTGCAGATATTTCTAAAATAAAATTATTTGATACTTTATATATACAGATTCTCAATTGGCAATGAAGCACAAAATACTACACATATCTAAATATTATTCTCCCTTCACTGGGGGAACCGAGGCTGTATGCCAAGACATTGCGGAATGTTTAACAAAATACGAGAACAGGATTATATGTTTTAATCATAAACGAGGATTTCGTATCGACTATATAAACAACATAGAAGTTATTAGAATAAATTGTTTTGCCAAAGTGTCAAGTCAGTCGCTTTCATTTTCATATTACACAAAGCTCAAAGACCTTATTCGCTCGTGGAAGCCGGATGTAATTCATTTTCATCATCCCAATTTGTTTGTGGCCTTCTTCCTCAACTACATTATTCCGAAAGACACAAAGCTTATTGTGCATTGGCATTTGGATATCGTGAAACAAAAGTTCATATACAAGTTCTTAAAGGGCGTTGAAAATAAAATGTTAGATAGAGCGGACGCCCTGATTGCAACCAGTAATAACTACATGGCCTATTCAAAACCTTTGGCGCACTACAAGCAAAAGGTGAAGGTGGTATATAATGGAATAAATACAGGTCGTTTCGACAAACTGCCTTGTGATGAAGAAAGAATAGACTCCATTAAAGAGAAGTACCAGCACAAAAAAATTATTTTCTTTATTGGTCGTCATGTGACATATAAGGGACTGAAGTATTTACTCCAAGCAGAGAAATATGTAAAAGAAGACTGCATTGTTGTTATCGGTGGGAAAGGACCTCTTACACAGGAACTTAAAAAGTTAACACACTCCCAACGGGTTGTCTTTGTTGGACGACTTTCGGAGAATGAACTCCGTTGTTATCTTCATGCAGCAGATATACTAGCATTTCCCTCGATTACTAAAAACGAGGCATTTGGCTTGGCTTTGGCTGAAGGAATGTATTGCCAATGTGTCCCGGTTACCTTTACTATACCTGGATCGGGTGTAAACGAAGTGTCCATAAATAGGGTGACTGGAATAGAAGTAAAGAACAAGGATGTTCGACAATATGCCCGCGCAATCGACACTCTCTTAGCTGACGACGAACTTCGGATCAGTTACTCGATTGCAGCCAAAAAGAGAGTCACTGAATTGTTTACAGTTGAGCAGGAGCAGAAATCATTCAGAGAGCTTTATAAATCACTTCTTGGTTAAAATAAGTATTCGTCATCTTTGCAATTTCTTTCAAAATTCTCCCTATCTTCGAGAAAGTAAAGAATATTAATATGTCCTACCTTATTTTCGGCGGTTCCGGATTTATCGGCACCCACTTGGTAAACCTGTTACACGAGCAATATCCAGCGGCAAAAATCTACAACTTGGATATTGTGGAAAGCAACCACGGTGGTAAATCCACCTTCGTGCATTGCGATGTGCGCAAGGAAATCGAATTGTATGTTCCACTATCTGCCGAAGATGTGATCTTCAATTTTTCGGCTGTGCACCGCACTCCCGGCCATCCCGACCGCGACTATTTCGAAACCAATATACGTGGTGCAGAGCATGTGACCGACTTTGCTGAAAAGCATGACATACGGAAAATCGTTTTCACTTCCTCCATTGCTCCTTATGGCGCTTCCGAAGAGTTGAAAGAAGAAACAACCCTCACCACACCCAATACGCCTTACGGTATATCCAAATTGGTTGCGGAAAAGATACACGGCATTTGGCAAGCAAAGAATCAGCAGGAACGGCAGTTGACGATTGTTCGTCCGGGTGTGGTGTTTGGAACGGGCGAGAATGGCAATTTCACCCGCCTCTACTGGGGAATTAGATGCCGCAGATTCTTCTATCCCGGGCGCAAGGATACGATCAAGGCTTGCATGTATGTGAAGGAACTGGTGCGCTTTATGCTCTACCGCCTGGAATATCATCAGGAAGGGGTAGAATTATATAATTGTACGTATGAACCTGCATTCACCATTGAGCAGATTTGCCACGCCATGATGGGGGCAACGGGTTTGAAACGTAGATTGGTGATGATTCCAGGAGGATTGCTGATCGGAGTGGCCGCTGTTGTCGGCGCTTTGGGTGGTCGGGCGTTGGGGATTCATCCGGCAAGGGTGAAAAAACTGATGGTCTCTACCAATATTTCGGGTAAAAAACTGGCTGCATCCGGTTACAAGTTCCATTACACATTCGAAGAAGCTGTTGAAGATTGGTTCAAGGACAACGAGCGAAAAGGTCTTCGTTGAAAAAGCTATTTGTTATTGAAAATCAATTAAATAATATGAGTTTGGGCTAATTGTTCGAAACGATTTCAAAATTCTCCCTATCTTCGAAAAAGTAAAAGATATTGGAAATACCATACCTCATTTTCGTAAGGACTCGTTTTTAGTATATTGTAACTATCGGATAATGCCAGCAAATATGCGTTGGAAAAAGTGACGGATTCTCTGTTTCTGGATGCAAGTCATTTTATTTCAATGCTTAGCTCGTTGTCTTGGGGCGGAAAATCAAGCTCCAAATCAGTCAAATCTATCTCTGAATCACCGCCCATCAGGGATGAAAAATTTTCGATGGTTTTGCGCATTTCATTGTCCATCTTTTCATCTCCCCTGACGTGCATAATGTAAATCCGGCCAATCAACTGGCCTAAACCTTCTGCCGTGTCATCCGGCAAAAAAGGGAATTTTGATTTTATTTTTGTTACTGCTGCTTGCGTTGCATAATTCAATTTGGCTATGCTGTCTTGTTTCGCCAAATCGGGTTTTCCGGGAATGGAGGATATTTTGGTTGTACGGATAGCGAGGCTGTGCCCATCCCAGTTTATTTTTCGGTATGGAAAAGGAAAGGAACTCAACGATCCGGTTTCGATGTCATAAATACGATTTCCTTCGGGGGAATCAAACTGCGTGATGTCGTTTGCATGAAAGTGTCCGGTGAATATCGCCTTCATTCCGTTGTTGGCAAACACGGTTGCCAAACGTTTCCAATCGTTCACCAAATAGTCGGCAAAAAAGAGGTTCTGATACATGAAATGCTCTACTAATCCGTGATGCATCATTCCAAAGACGGTGGCATGTTTTTTCTTTGCTTCACTCAATAAGTTCACCACCCATTTTTCGGTTTCGGGAAGTACTCGTCCTGAAGAAATAGTTCCCGTTGAATATTCTTTATACCGGTTGGAATCAATAGCTATCAGCCAAGTGTTGTCGTCCAAAGCCACGGCATAACTCAGGGAAGCGGAATCGCGAGAAAAAGATTGAGCAAATCCGTAATTTTGATAGATACGCGCAAAATCTTCAGGGGAAATATTGGCGACAGGAATCGTTTTGTCCCCTTCGAAGCGGACAGGATGCGGCACCGAAATGTCGTGGTTGCCAGGGATCACAAATATCCTTGTGCCCAATGCGGCCAATCTATCCAGCCGTTTTTTCAAACCCAAGTGGCTTTGAAGCTCCCCATCTTTGGTCAAATCACCTGGAATCAGCAATACATCCGGAGCATCCGATTCTAAATCTTTAAGAGCCACTTCCAGTAGGGCTGGAATGTCGCGGATATTCTTGGCACTGTTTTTCTCATACCTCTGAATCTCCGATCCATTGTCCATAAACGAGGGCGAAAGGTAGTGGATGTCGCTGATAACAGCAACCCGAAGAGGCCTGGCTGCATTGACTGATAGAAAAGCAAAAAGACAGAAGGCCAAAACGCAGGCGAAGCGACATTTCATATGGAATGCTTTATTTAGATTAAGCTCCAAATATATGGCTTTTTTCGGGATGTTTAGCAGATGTTTGTTCGGCGATCACTGAATTAAATAAAAGAAAGAGGAGGTATCAAAAGAAATGAGACCTCCTCTTTCTCATCATTATTTTTGATCTTAATTTTCACCTAACATAGCGGCAAAATAATCCCATCCTCCGCCGTTGTACACGCGTGGAAAACCGACTTCTCGCAAAAACACCATCGCATGCTCGCTCCTGATGCCGCTTTTGCAAACGACAACAACGTTTTCGAACTGGCGTAGCTGTTGGTAGTTGTAAGGAAGTTCGTGAAGTGGGATGTTGATGCTTCGTTCTATGTGTCCGAAGTCGTATTCTTCTTCGGTACGAACATCTACAATGGCAAGAGACTCGGATTTTAATACGTCTTGCGGGATAAAAAACTCTTCGTATTCGATGCTTTCTGACATACTATTTATTTGACTTAATTTGACTTTATTTTAGACATCTTTCATTGTATAATACATTTATAATAAACATATTATATTTATTCCAAACAAAAAAAGAGCTAATAAGATTGGCCTATTTTCTGATAATCACGACCCCGGTTTCTCATAAAACCATGAATCCACTCTCTTTCGAATCTTGCTTCTGGCTGCAATCATTTTGCCGGGATACCGCTTGGCAAGTTGGAAGATCTATTTGCCAAATAAAACAATCCAAAGAGAAAGATGTTGCTAAACATTAGATTTCTTTACAGAAAATAAACAGTCAATTAGAAAAAGTAGTTATAAATTATCGAATCAGAAAAACAGCTGCAATTCGCCCAAAAGCATGTGCGTGTCTTTCTTGCCGGACCATTCGGTGGAATAGTCGGAATACTGGTAGTTGAGTTGGAAGCGGCAAAGCGGAGCAAAGTAGTAGTTGACTCCTGCTGAGTAATCCATCACCTTTTGATCCAGCGATTTATCGTTTTCGTAATGATCCAAGCGGGCAAACGCATTCACTTTCTTTGGGACAAAATAATAAGACCCCATTCCATAAACGCCTTCCCTTTCGATTCCGCCATCGTTGCCATGCACCCATTCGGCACGGGCATAGATGCGGTTGGAAGTGTAATCCGAACTCAATGCCCAGCGGTTGCGAACATGGTTGGCTGAAGCAGATTCTCCCGTTTTTGTATAGGGCGATTGACCGGCATAAAGTCCACCGGCAACTCGCCATCCTTTCACCGGTTGCACGGCCAAAGTTCCTGCAAAATCTTTCACGTTGTTATTTTCTTTCGTATTGATGCCCGTTCCTTCAAAAACACCTACGGAATATTGAATCAAGTCGTGGTCGCCGATCTTCGCAAACGAGCCGCAAGCCTGCACCCCTATGTCGCGGCCTGCACCGTTGTTTACTCCAACATCGGAACTCATCCCTGCTAGAGAAGCTACTGTCCGCGTGTTTTGAACCGATTCGAGGTTGACTAGCGAAATCGGATTTTCCAAGGTAAATGGCACTTTGAATTGTCCCGCACGCAGCTTGAAAGCCGTAGAGGGCATCCATTCCGCATAGTATTCATACAATGTGGGTGAAACGAATTCCGGCATGATGAAATAGCGGAAATGGTCGTTTAGCTTCCCTTCCATCCACAAAAAAAGTGCTCGTGGACGCAAATCATTATGGGCGGTAGCTTGGCTATTGTATTGGTACATCAGCATCCCATAACCTCCGAAACTGAGATAAGGTGTGTTAAATCCTTTTCGGATAAGCCCCTGAAATTGCCCTTCCGGAGCTTTTTCCTTGGTTTTTTCTGTTGATAAAAGCTGTGAAGCTTCCTCTTGGGTAAGGATGTTTTTGTCAACTAATTTTTGAATTAATTTTTCGTTTGATGTTTGGGAAAAGGCCGAACCTGACAACAATGTAAATGCTACAACGGTTCCTATCAGCATTGCCCGTTTCATGGTATTCTGTTTTAGATAGTTGGAAAAAAGTAAAGCCATAATTTTATTGGGATAATTTTCAGGACGCAAAGATAAGGAAAGAAGTGGATAATGAAAAACGCAGGATTTCTCAATTATCCACCCGATCACTTTATCGTATAGCCGACTGAAATCACCTCGTCACTTCATCAATCAAATAGAAAATTGATTTGAAGTTGACGTGGCTGTGTTCGCTCATCCCGATTTCGCAGGTCCGGCTGGTGGAATACCCTTCGTGGCATGCTTCTGGAATCTGTTCTTCGAGATGCCGTTGGCCGTGTTCATTCAGCTCGGGATAGGTGAATCCCCTGTCGCCGGCAAATCCGCAGCAATTGGTTTCCACCGAAACAACTTTCTTGGCACACATTCCGGCCAGTTTCTTGAGGTTTTCCTCCATGCCAATTTTCTTGACCGAACATACGGGGAACACCACCACCTCTTCGTGCGGATGTTTCACTTCCAGTTTCGGCATCACGTATTTCAACATGAATTCGATGGGATCGTAGATGTGGATGTCTGGATTGGTATATCCTTCGTGGAATGTGTAGAAACAGGGACTCATATCAAACAAGATTGGATATTTTCCCCCTTCGGAAGCCCTCAACAGGACCGATTCCAATTCTTGCAACTTGCGTGTTCCTTCTTCTTTCAACCCCTTGCTGCTGAATGCCATTCCGCAGCAGAGATTGTCTAATCGTTCAGGATAGATGATCGTGAATCCGGCGCGGGCGAGCAATTCCTCCGTTTTACGGGTCAATTCCACTTCTTCGGGAGCATATCCTTTCGATTTACCCATCGTCCGGTTGATGCAAGACGGGAAATAAACCACTTTGTCCATTTGCCCTTGATTCGCTACTGCATGTTTTATTTTTCGTCCACCTTTCGGCATGTCTTTGCTCCATTTCGGGATGGCATTTCCTGACAAGGAACGCATTCCTCCAGCGATGCCGCCCATCAGCGAGTCGCCCAAAACGGTTTGCCAGAAACCTACAAAGTTGAGTCCGGAACGTCCCGCAGCCGTGATTTCTGACATGTGTTCGCCAATGAAGCGAGCTATTTTCTTTGCCTTATCGCTGGCTTCCGAGTGGCGCACATCTTTTATGAACTTTCCGGTATCGATTTTCACAGGGCAAAGCAATGCGCAAAGCCCATCGGTGGCGCAGGTTTCGTTTGAAAAATACTGAGCCTCTTCCACCATTTTCAGCAAACGCTCGGGATCGTCCCCCGCAGCCCGCAAGCGTGAGATTTCACGGGCAATCACAATTCGTTGCCTCGGCGAAAGGGTCAGTCCTTCAGCCACGCAGTTGGGTTCGCAAAATCCGCATTCCATGCACTTGTCCACCAATTCGTTGACAGCCGGAAGCGGTTTCAGGTTTTCCAAATGAATTTCAGGATTCTTGTTGATAATCACTCCCGGATTTATCACTTTGTACGGATCGAAAATATCTTTGATGCGCAACATAATCTGATAGGCCGCTTCGCCCCATTCCTTTTCAACGAAAGGAGCCATGTTGCGACCCGTTCCGTGTTCCGCTTTCAACGAACCATCAAACTGCCCAACCACCATGTCGGAAATCTCGTCCATCAATTGGGCATAGCGTTTCACCTCGCTCGGGGTCGAAAAATCTTGCGAAAACACCATGTGCAGGTTTCCGTCCAAGGCGTGGCCAAAGAGAGCCGCATCGTTGTATTCCAATCGCTTGAAAATTTCTTTCAGGGCAATACACCCTTCGGCCAATCGCTCAATCGGGAAAGCCACATCCTCGATGATGCAGGTGGTACCGGTTTTGCGCAGGCCGCCCACCGATGACAATAGCCCTTTTCGAGCCTTCCAGTTGAAGTTGTATTCTTTTGGGTCGGATGTGAATCGGAATTCCTGGATAGTAGGATAAGATTCAACCGCTTTGCGTATTTCAACCTCTTTTCCAGCTATTTCTTCTTTGGATTGCCCTTGAATTTCTACCAGCAGCACACAAGCTGTTTCGGGTAAAATGCGAAAATAATCTGGGGCTTCCGGATCGTCTTCCACCGAACGGATGGAATCCCTATCCAGTAACTCCACTGCCGACACGGGACTTTTCTTGAGATGAGGGACGGCCTCACAAGCCTTCTCAATCGTCTCGAAAATCATCAAGGTGCAAGCTTTGAATTTTTCGTCCACCACGGTGTTGTAAGTCAAGCTGGAGATAAAAGCCAGGGTTCCTTCGGCCCCAATTATCAGGTGTTTGATAATCTCAAACGGGTCGCTATAATCCACCAATGCGTTGATGCTGTAACCCGTTGTGTTCTTGATTTTGAATTTCTTTTTGATGCGTTCGGTCAACACAGCGTCGGCAGCCACGTCGTCCCTTAGCTTTTCTATTTCACGGATAATTTCGGGATGCTTTTCCGAAAATGCTTTCTTGCTTTCGCCATCGGCTGTGTCCAAAATAGTGCCATCGAACAACACCAAACGCACATCGGCAACCGTTTTATAAGAATTTTGGCTGGTCCCGCAACACATTCCGCTGGCGTTGTTGGAAGCAATGCCGCCAATCATTGCCGCATTGATAGATGCAGGGTCAGGGCCGATTTTCCGTCCAAAAGGTTGCAACGAGATGTTCGCCTTTGATCCAGTTACTCCTGGCTGGAGCTTAATTTTCAATCCATCGTTTAAAATCTGGGATTGTTTCCATTGATGGGTTGCTACCATCAAAATGGAATCAGAAATTGCCTGGCCAGACAAGCTCGTTCCCGCCGCTCGGTAAGTGATTGGCAATTTGAAGCGGTTCGCTTGGCGAATCACCTCCACCGCTTCTTCTTCGGAATGGACTTGTACGACCATTTTCGGTATCATCCGATAGAAGCTGGCGTCGGTGCCATAGGCCAATAATTGTAAAGGATTTGTGATGATCCGTTTGGGATCCACCACTTTGCCGATTTCATCTCTGATTTGTTGATAGTTTTCTGGAAGCATGACTTTCAAAATTAATGTGTCAATTTGTTAATACGCCAATATGCTAATACGCCAATTTACGAATTCACGATCTCACTCTTTATCTAAGAATTACGGTTACTCCTTTGGCGCCGTGCGCTCCCACCACCAAGGCTTGTTCGATGTCAGCCGTTTTGGATGGGCCGGAAATGAATACGCCGAAGCCTTTTTCGCCGAAGTTGATCTGTTTGTAGGCTTCGTGCATGTTGTTCACCACTTTTGCTTTGTCCAACACAATGACTAAATACTCCGCAATAAAATAGATGCCCTTGTGCTTCACGTTCTGTGGAATCCACACGCAGCCGTTTTCGGCCACGCCGATTTCTCCTTGAACGATGGCCAGATCGGTACCGTTGAGCGTATGCGGATCTTCCACCTGATCCGGATCGAATGTTGCCACTTTAATTTCCCGCAGATTGGAAGCAATGGTTTTGGCTTCGGGATAATGGCTTTTGATGAATACGTTGATGTCTTCCTCCGGCTTTAGCACGAGGGCATCGCCACCCACGGCTTTGCTCACTTCTATGAATTTTTCGAGAGGATCGGGATAGATGATCCCTTCCAAAAGACCGATGTCGGGCATATCGTAGCGTTCGCCGATATTCCGTTTGAGGCTGTATAATATATCTTTCTTGCTGCTCATGATTGTTGATGAATGATAAAAGATGAATGATAAGTGATAAATGATGAATGATCAAGACGACCCTACTTCTTTGGTTTCACTTTTCCGCTTTTCCACATCGAAGTAAATGATTCCTTGGCAAACCTTGGCAACTCTCGCCCTTTTCCCCATTCGTTCAATCCATTATAGATAAGGAATCGAGGTGCGTAATTTACGAGAGGAGCAAATTTGAGGGCGAAATTATAGAGTCCGGGGCGCTCAAAGAGGAACTTCAATCCTGCTGACATTGTTTTTTTCAACGGATCGGCTTTCTCATAGGAATCCAAATTTTGTCTCCAACGGTAAATCTGGTCAGCCAAATCGATCTTGACGGGGCAAACATTGTTGCAAGAATAACACAACGAACAAGCAGACACATTGTCGGAATATTCTTGCGGATGGCGCAACATGCCGAGATTGATGCCAATGGGTCCAGGAATGAAATAGGTGTAGGAGAATCCACCGCTTCGGCGATAGACGGGACAGGTGTTCATGCAGGCGCCGCAACGGATGCACTTCAAGGTCTGGATATGTTTCTTGTTGGCCAAAATCTCGCTGCGCCCGTTGTCCACGATGATGTAGTGCATTTGTCCGCCTTTCACTGGTTTGCGAAAATGGGATGTATAAGTTGTGGATGGTTGTCCTGTGGCCGAGCGGGCAAGCAAGCGGGTGAACACGCTAAGAGATTGGATGGATGGCACAATTTTCTCCAAACCCATCGACACGATGTGCACTTTAGGCATGGAAGTTCCCATATCGGCATTGCCTTCGTTGGTGCAAACCACCACGTCGCCGGTTTCGGCTACGCCAAAGTTACAACCCGTCATTCCCACATCGGCGGTCAGGAACTCGTTGCGAAGGTGTTGGCGGGCAGCACGGGTAAGGTAAGTCGGGTCGGAATTCCCTTTCTCGGTATGCAGCTTGTCTTCGAATAATTCGCCGACCTGTTGCCGTTTCAGGTGAATGGCTGGCAGCACGATGTGGCTGGGCATTTCTCCTTTCAATTGTAAGATGCGTTCTCCCAAATCGCTCTCAATCACATCGATGCCATGTCTGATAAGGAAATCGTTCAGATGGCATTCTTCGGTGAGCATGGATTTGCTTTTCACCATCTTTTTTGCATGTAAGCCTTGCAGGATGTCAAGCACAATTTGGTTGTGCTCGGCGGCATCTTTCGCCCAATGCACCACCACGCCGTTGGCTTCGGCCTTATCGGTAAACTGTTCTAAGTATGTATCCAAGTGAGTGATGGTGTGCATCTTTATTTTGTTGGCCATCTCTCTCAACTCTTCCCATTCGGGAATAGAGAAAGCCATCCTGTCACGTTTTTCGCGGACAAACCATAGTGTCTCGTTGTGCCAGGTTTCTTGTTCTTTGTCCGACAGAAAATGTTCTGCCGCTTTTGTGTGTTTTGTGCTCATAATCCTGCAGCTAAAATTTCTACAACATGAATAAACTTGATCGGGAGTTTTTGGCGATCCACCACTCCTTCCATGTGCATCAGGCAAGAACTGTCGGCGCCGGTGATGTATTCGGCTCCGGTTGCGATATGGTTTTTTACTTTGTCTTCTCCCATGCAAGAGGATATGGCGCTCTCTTCCACCGAAAACATGCCGCCAAAGCCGCAACATTCGTCCACCTTTTGGGGTTCTAGTACTTCCACTCCTTCCACTAATGAGAGCAAGTCTTTCACCTTCGAGTATTTCGGAATATTGAGTTCGCTTGCTGATGAGAGGTGCAATTCGCGTACTCCGTGGCAACTGTTGTGTACACTCACTTTGTGCGGAAATTTTCCCGGCAAGCTATCCACTTTCAAGACATCGTGAAGAAACTCGCAGATGTCGTATATTTTGCCGCTTGTCTGGCACAAATGCTCTTCCTTTTTGAGCAAGCGGGGGTAATTTTCCTTTACAAAAGCAACGCAACTGGCCGATGGCGCCACCACATAATCGTATTTCTCAAACAATTGGTCGAACTTCTTTGCCAGAGGAATTGCTTTGTCTTCAAATCCTCCGTTAGCCATAGGCTGGCCACAACAAGTCTGATCGATCGGATAGTCCACCTCCACACCAAAGTGGTCGAGCAATTTGTAGGATGCAATTCCCACTTCGGGGAAAACGGCATTCACATAGCACGGAATAAACAAGCCTACTTTCATCTTTTCTCTCTATTGATGGTTTTAATTGATAGTTGATTTTCAGAATGAATAATTCGAGAAATGTGTTTACTGGAGCAAACCTGTTAGGATTTTTGGTAAAAAATAGACCATCAATCCAGCAATCACAATATATCCCAACGCAAAGGGAACAGCTTTCTTGAGTATTGCGCCCTCTTGGCCTTGCTGGCCAATAGCCGATGTGGCAACCGCAATGCTTTGGGGCGAAATGATTTTTCCTCCGGTAGCGCCGGCTGTGTTGGCGGCGGCTAGCCAGCTTCCGTTTTCTCCAATCTGATGGGCTACCGATGCTTGCAGTTTTCCGAACAAGATATTTGACGAAGTGTCGCTTCCCGTGAGGAATGTTCCCAAACAGCCAATCGTAGGAGCAAACAAGGGATAATACGAACCTGTGGCAAATGCCAAAGCTACGCCGAGGATGCCAATCATGCCTGAAAAATCCATCACCGACGACAAAGCAATCAAAGAACATACTGTCACGATGGTTTTTTTTTGCCATTTGAATACTTTCCAAAGTAGTTTGAACAATTCTCCCAAACCTGCTCCTTGTATAATTCCCCCCAGCATAGAACCCAGAAAGAGCAAGACTCCGGCATCCACCAGCCAATAGATTTTGACCGTATGGGAAACTTCTTGTCTGGTTGCAACATTAAATATTTCAAAATTGAATACTGTTTTCAAAAGTGGTAAAAGGATTTCCCGCAAAGGAAGTAGGGGGCTTGTCACTACAACGAGCAACAGGATCAAACCATATACGCTCCAAGCCTTGAGGCTTTCGAATGTTGAAGGGGTTGGCGATTTTTCCGGGGTGGTTGCTGCCTCTTTCCGTCCCGTGATTTTTGCATACAAAACAATGGTGATAATGGATGCAATGCTGCCTAAAATGGCAGGAGTTTCGGCTCCCATATAGCGGGCAGCCAAATATTGAACCACAATGGAAACCACTCCAACAAGCAAGCTCACGAGAATGTATTTCGGGATAGCCTTTGCCTTAGGTTCGGTGAGGTACATCAATACAAATGGAATAAGAATCATCAAGGGTGCTAATTGGAAGATCACTTGCACGCTCAATGTCTGAATGTCTGTAATCCCGGCTTGCTCGGCAAGCACTTTCACAGGAGTTCCCACAGCCCCAAAACCGGTAGCCACGCTGTTTGCGATCAAGCTCACCAATGCCGAAAAGACAGGCTTAAATCCCAAACTTATCAGCAATGCCGCTGGAATGGCCACCGCTGTGCCGAAGCCAGCCATGCCCTCCAGAAAACTACCGAATCCCCAAGTTAGCAACAGCACCTGAATTGCGCGATCGGACGATATGGATGTGAATTGTTGCTTTATAATTTCCATTTTTCCTGTAAATACCAGTACGTTGTAGCTGAAAATAGCCATCATGATGATAATCAGGATCGGGAAAATGGCTTTGAGTGTGCCGTACAACACGGATAAACCGGTGTCAATAAGAGGAAATTTGAATGCAAGGATGGCAAGCAGGACTGTTGCCACAAGAGTAATGAAAGCACTTTTGTCACCAGGCATTTTAAGGAATCCCATCAGTGCTACAAGAAGTAGGACAGGTGCAACAGCTAAAAAAATTAGCCCGATCCCAGCAGGTTGTATTTGGCTTTGTAAGAATATGGACAGAATAAAGTTCATGGCTATCATTTTAAGTATTTCACATTTACTTTTTGAATAAACTATCCAGCACTCAGCTAAATCATAACCAATTTCCTCGACTCAACGTTTTGGCTTGAGGATACGCTTTTCAATCCACATCCCAATGCAATTTTCCAAAAAAGCGGAACTAGTCAAATTGAGTTCGAACTGATTAAGTGAGGACGAGCAAATATAGTTAATGCAGTTTCATAAAATGCTATAGAAATGTGTGTTCTTTAGCATATTTACCTTTAATATGACATGTAGATATAGCAAAAAATAGCAAAATATGAATTGTCTATATTGATATTTACCGAATTATCTTCCGCTATTTATTTTTATTCTGAATAATTGTCGGCAATGAGAATTATTTTCTCTTCCTGGTTTCACTAAACTAAAATTGCGGAAGCTTTTTTCTGTACCTGTAATGCCCGATGATCTTGAATGCAAACAAAGCATCTTCAATAACTTGGCCTGCTCCAATGTTGTGAACTATCAGGTTGCGCTGTCCATCAAGAGATTTTCGTTTCACAACGATTCCGATGTGCGTGATTCCACCCCCTAAGTCCCAAGAGACCACATCACCAGGCTTATAATCAGAATATTTAGCTGTTATTGCGAGTTGGGCATTCTTTCTTTCAAAGAATTTCATCAAGTTGAGCACGCGCCGGTGGTCGATGTTTTTATCGGGTGATTTCATTCCCCATTTTTTTGGATATTTCGAGAAATTGGTTTTCATGTCTTCGTGAACTTCTTTCTGCAAATCAATGCCAAGCTTTCTATACGCCCGGATCACGACATCGGTGCAAACCCCTTTTCCCGCAGGAACATCTCCCCCGGGATATTTTATCACAAAGTAGTGTGGGTCGTACTTCACGTCCTGGCGTGTCAGAGAGGCTGCCGAATCGGCTAATCTCGCAAAAAAGTCAGTTTGCCCGAAGCTCGTGAGGCTAATCAAGAAAAAAACGGATAACAGGATTTGTTTCATGGTCTATGGTGTTCCTTGATAAATGAAATTTGTCTTTTATTTTATACGCTAAAGATATTAAAAAGAGGAAAATGAGTCTAAAATAAAAGCTTATTTTAGCGGTAATATGAAAATAAATTATTTCAACTACTTTTGCCCATTCATATAACACCAGATTATTATCAGCTAAAGCCAATCACCTCATGAAGCCTCGCAAATATCTATACATCCTGCTACCTGTTCTCCTTCCGGCATTTTTAATCCTAAATTGTCGGGGAACGATACTGGATCAAAAGCAAACCAAAAAACCGTATGAAAGCGACACGCTCACATTTGTCTTTGCCGGTGATGTGATGGGGCATATGCCTCAGCAAAAGGCAGCTTTCGATATGAAAACAAAAAAATACAGTTTCACCGACTGTTACCAATTTATTGCGCCTTTCATCCAACCAGCAGATTTTGCCATGGCCAATCTCGAAGTGCCTTTGGCTGGAAAGCCATACACCGGATATCCCCATTTCTCGGCCCCAGATGAATTACTTGACGGTGCATTGAGTGCAGGGTTTGATGCCATGCAGCTGGCAAACAACCACATTGCCGACAAAGGAAAAAATGGCATTGCGCGGACGTATAGCACCGTGAATAGGAGAGTCCCTTCTGTAGGGATATATTTGAGAGAAAGCCAACGAGATTCAATTTATCCGTTGATAATGAGCGTAAAAGGATTGAAGGTGGCTTTTCTGAATTGCACGTATGACACGAATGGAAATCCGGTGTCAGAACCGTATGTGGTCAACCTGATTGACACGGCACAAATCCGGAAAGATGTTCAAACGGCTCGTCAAAGAGGGGCAAAATGCGTGGTGATGACCATTCATTGGGGCATTGAGTATGAACTCAAAGCGAACAATGAGCAAGTAATGCTTGCCCGGTTTTTTGCCAATATTGGAATAGATGCTGTGATTGGCAGCCATCCCCACGTGGTTCAGAATTTTGAATGGATCGAGCGAAAAGGCAAAACAACCGTCCCCGTATTTTATTCTTTGGGAAATATGATTTCTAACCAGCGCTGGGGAAATTCGAATGGCGGAATTTTAGCAAGATTAGAAATCTCCAAATCTACAGGTAAGATTTTGGATGCTAGTTATTTGCCTTTTTTTGTACACAAAGGCAAATTGAACGAAAAATTCCAATACTATTTGATACCAACGGAAAAGTATTTGGATAAGAAATATCACTTCCATATTCCTGCCAACGATGAAGGCTTGTTGAAAGTATTTGATGAGGATACACGTGAAAGGCTCGGTAATATCCAAAGCTGGAAAATGGATGAGTAAGGCTTGCCAAATCGAGAGATTATTTTGTCCCTGAATCAGCAAACAAACCCTGACAACTGCGTATAGTCGACAGGGATGTGCATATGCAAATTCCTTTTGTTGCAAACAGATTGGGAGGAATCTATTTGGGATAGGTGTTTCGATGAAAATTCGCCAAGGCTTGCCGAAGAAGTTATTCTTTCTGCCAAAGAGTTTTCTTGAACCAGAAGGCTACATTTACAAGGGCTATCATCACCGGCACCTCTACCAAGGGGCCAATAACAGCCGCAAAAGCCTCGCCCGAATTGATGCCGAAAATAGCGATGGCAACAGCAATGGCCAATTCAAAATTGTTGCTGGCGGCTGTGAAAGAGAGTGTGGTTGATTGTTCGTAGCTTGCCCCCATTTTCTTACTCATAAAGAATGAAAAAACAAACATCAGTACAAAATAGATAACCAGAGGGATAGCAATGCGCACAACATCGATCGGGATTTTGACGATGTATTCGCCTTTTAGTGAGAACATGACCACGATGGTGAAGAGCAGGGCAATCAGGGTCAGGGGTGAGATTTTGGGGATAAACTTGGTTTCATACCAGGTTTTACCCTTCGCTCGAATCAGGATGAAACGGGTGAGGAAGCCTGCCAGCATCGGGATGCCGAGGTAAACAAATACACTTTCCGCAATGGCAGCCATGGTGATGTTTGCCACCGAATCGTTCACCGGCAGCCCAAACCAGCCGGGCACCACTGCAATGAAAAACCAAGCATAGAATGAGAATAGCAAAACCTGGAAAAGTGAGTTGAAGGCCACTAGCCCTGCGGCGTATTGTCTGTCGCCTTTTGCCAAATCATTCCAAACAATGACCATCGCAATGCACCGGGCTAGCCCGATGAGGATGACACCGTACATGTAGTCAATATTGAATTGCAAGAAGATGATGGCGAGAAAAAACATCAATACGGGACCAAGAATCCAGTTTTGCACAAGCGACAATCCCAGTATCTTGGTGTTTTTGAATACATCACCCAGTTCTTCGTATCTCACCTTGGCTAGTGGGGGATACATCATGACGATGAGGCCGACTGCGATAGGGATATTGGTTGTGCCGATGGACAAACTATTCCAAAAGTCAGCCACAGAAGGGTTGGTCCACCCCATGAATACTCCGGCAAACATAGCGAGAAAGATCCAAAGGGTGAGGTAACGGTCGAGAAATTTCAGGCGTGTTTTCATAATTGGTGCTTGATCTGTTCTGTATAGAATTGATAAAATTCATCTCTAATCTCCTTGCGGACACGGATGAACTCATTCCAGATGAATTCTTCGGATCCTTTGGCATGGCTTGGGTCATCAAACCCGATGTGCAAGCGGTGTTTTACTTTGCCTGTGAAGGTTGGGCAGGCCTCGTTTGCACCGCCGCAAACGGTAATCACATAGTCCCACTCTTCTCCAATATATTTGTCCACCGAATCGGAAGTGTGGTGGCTGATGTCAACGCCAGCCTCCGCCATTGCTTGGACAGCTTTCTCGTTGAGTTTACCGCTTGCTTGCGTACCAGCCGAGCAAACATGGATGCGGGAATCAAAAGATTGTAGGAAACCATGTGCCATTTGGCTGCGGCAAGAATTTCCTGTGCAAAGGATTAATACTTTCATGTTCTTTTATGTTTGTTGATAATATTGAATATTTTTTATTCGCCATTTGGCTTACATTCCACAACGGAAGATTCTAATTTCTCAAAAAAGAGGTCAAACATGATTTTGAATTTTCCTATTGTAGAATTGCAAAGGCAATAGTTGATTTTCAGTCCATCAATTTCCCCTTGAATCAAGCCAAGCTCCCGCAGTTCTTTGAGATGCTGGGACACCGTAGTGCGGCTTAAAGGCAATTTGTCGGAAATGTCACCCGAAATACAAGCCTTCGTTTCCGCTAAATGGCGGAGGATAGCCAAACGTGCCGGGTGCGAAAGAACTTTAGCAAATAAAGCTAATTCTTGCAACCCATTATCAAATACTTCTTTTTTTATCATGCCAGAAATGTTTTATGTTGCAAACATACGACATAGTTGATTTGTAAGCAAATAATGCCTGTTAAGTTTTAGTTACAACACGAGCATTATGTTTTCTCTTACTAGAAGGAAGGGATGGGATACGTTTTTCATGATTTAAAACTATGTCATAATGGAATTTAGGCATTTGAATGACCGCAAGGAAGCGATTGTTAATCTTACTGAAAGTTGTGTAACCGATCTGTCGGCGATCGAAACGCTCAACAAGCTTACTGAACGTTATTTGAAAGAGGGGAAAATTCTACATCTGTTAGAATGTTACACCCAGTTCACTTGATAAAACAAAAATAGCTGAAAATCAAAAGATTAACAGCTATTTTAAGTACCCAGACCCGAACTACATACGTGGTATTCAATTACTTTCATTTACACTTATATATTCTGTATATCAGTTATTTATATTTTAGACCACGGCATTAAAAAGCAAGAAAATGTAGTCAAAAGCAGAAAATGTTTCAGTAATGTTTCAGTAATTCAGATTTAATTTGTATATTTGTAAATAGTTAGTTCTCTAATATTTACGATTATGGCAACCACCTTTAATCTGGAACTGAACAACAAGCCGACACGCAAAAATACGTATAATATTTTGCTTCGCATTACTCAGGACAGAAAACACAAAAGAATTAGCACGTCTATTGAACTCAAGAGTCCAAAAGACTACAACCCTAAGGCTAAATATGGCTACTGGATCAGGACGTCAGAACCAAACCATAAAGTTTGGAATGAAGCCCTGATAAATGAAATTGAAGAAGCGAAGAAAACCTACCGGGACCTTAAAGAAAAAGGACTCGCCTCTTCCGAACTTATTAAGGTCACGTTGAAAGAATCAGAGGTTTCGCCCTCGTTCCTGGCTTATGCTAAGCAAAGAACTTCGGACATTCTCAACGAAGGAGGACACCGCAACTTTAAAAAGTACAATGGTTTTTGCAATAAGTTGGAAGGTTTTCTCAAAGCCAACAAAAAGAAAGACCTTCTTTTTGTCGAAGTAACCACCGCCATGCTTTCTAAGTTCGAAGCATTTCTTCACACGCTAAAGAACGAACGCAATCCCGAAGCAAAACTACACCCCAACACCATAGCCATAAATCTGAATATCTTCAAGACGATTATTAATCGTGCGGTTGAAATTGACAAGCTACTCAAACCGGAACAAAATGCCTTCTTAGGTTACAAATACACCAGAGAGATCAGTACTACAAAAGAAAAACTCAACGAAACCGAAATTGAGACCATTGACAACCTCGATCTCAAAGAAGGTTCTTTAATCTGGCATTGCCGGAACTACTTTCTTTTCTCGTTCTATTTGGCAGGAATCAGAGCCGGTGATTTAATTCAACTTCGTTGGTGCAATATTACAGCCGATGGCCGTTTGGAATATCGTATGGCCAAAACAAAAAAAGACCGCAGCATTTTTCTGCACGAAAAAGCAAGAGATATTTTAGAGCATTATTATTCACAAGGTTGCAAGCCAACCGACTATATTTTCCCTTTACTGGATAACAACGCTCCTTATGCCAAAGCAGTAACACCCGAGCAGAAAGCAACACTCCCAACTGAAATGATTATGAAGTTGAATGATGTGGTAGGGGCTAAAAACGCATTAATAAACAAATACCTTGATAAAATAGCCAAGCAAGCTGAAATTGAAAAACACATTTCCATGCACATTGCCCGGCACAGTTTCGCCAAAATTGCCAAGGACAATCATATTGATAACAACCATTTGAAAAACCTCTTAGGTCATTCAAATATCAAAATTACCGAAACTTACATGGGTAACTTTGAAACACAAGAAACAGACAAGGTTATGGCTTCCATTTTCAAGAAAAAAGAAGATCCGAAAGAAAATTTACTTGAAAAAATAAATAAAATGAGCGAGGATGAAATAACGGTATTATTAAAGTCCTTAAATAGTCCACAAAACAAATAACCATGATAGACACAAAATTAGTCACTGATAAAGAAGAACAAGATTACTACAACAGTCTTGAGCCTGAAATTGATCGATTAGTCAAATTGTACAATCTACCAGAAAGTTCTGGATATACAAGTACTATTGTAACTCAAATATGGATTTATAGAGATACTTTTATTTCTGATGATACCTTTATTTTAGAGCTGGCTGAATTTACAAGAATCTTACTCAATTCTAAAAAAACGGATAATCCAATTGAAGTAAAATACGGCAACAAAAAAATTAAGATTAATAATGATCTTCATAAGACAAGGCTGAATTATGTTGTTAATGCACTTCTGGAACATGAAGTTAGAAAAAATTATTCTTTGCGTTTCCCTGAAGACTTATCTAAAGATTTTTGTCTAAAACCTAGCATTAAAATCTGTATGGAAATGTATGAACAATCATCTGATAAGGATGATTACAGCGTATTTCAAATTATTGATTTCTCAAAAGTGTTATATAGTAATCAAGAAATAAATAGGATCATAGACATTGTAAAAGAAAAAGGTAGATTTCAAAGCAATAAATACTCAAAATTAAAAAAAGAACAACTAAAAGATCTTCTAAAAGAAACCATTTCTACACTCAAAAAGAAAGACTTATTCAATAAAAATCTTAAGACAATTGCAACCAACGAAGCGTGTTTTTTATATGATGTATTTGCATTTGCTAAGCTTATTGAGCACGATTCATCTGCGAACAACCAAGAAAAATACCAATTCATCAAAAGACGCCTTCAAGCAATCTAATATCATTGAGAGCTATTCTTACACGCAAAATATCCGATCATGAACAATCAACAAGTAGAATCAATAAAAGAATTAGCAATTAAATACAATATTAATCTAATGGGCTATCCACCATATAGATTAAATACCCGTATGATGATTGAAAAGCATAATGCTATACCTGAAGATATTCACTTGAAAGCATTTAGCATTTTTGATTTTAGAAAACAGATTGATGCTTCAAAAAAATCTGGAATGGATGTTTTTAAGGAGAATTTGGAAATCGCGGAACTAATACAATTACTATATGATAGTCTCCAAGAAAAGAGCACTTTAAATATTTCAACAACAATCAAAGGTATTAAAAGAGAGGTAAACATAAGTAGTTTTTCTTCACTTAAAACTCATTTATGGATGCTTTCAAATACTATTTTAGAAGAAATACAAGACGGGTTATATCAATATGAATTTAAAATACCATTTAAGGAAAGATTGGGAGATGAATATAACGGCATTTATCAAAATTATACAGAGGTTTATTCTAATGCAGAATTAGAAAAAATCATTCAATACGAAAGAGAAACTGTCAATAGGATACAGAAAAACAACAAAAAAAGATTAGCATTGATAATCCAAAGGTTTGTTTTTCATTACAGAGAGGATAATGTTTTTGATTCAACAAAAAAGACTATTGCCACCAACGAAGCTTGTTTTTTATACGATTCACTTGACATTTTAGGTATAATACATGCTGATATTGCTGCAAATAACAACGATAAATACGAGTTTATAAAAAAAGAGCTCCGAAAATAAATTCAACACTTCCTTCACATATAATTAGGTTTTTTTGATAGGTTTTTTCCGACAAAAAAACCTTTTTTATTTATCTAAACACCATAAATATACCGCATTACCTTTGCTTGCATAAATCGAAACAAACAATGTAATTCAAAAATAGTATTCGTATGCAAACAAAAGAAACAAGTCTCCAAATGGCCGTTGTGCCGCAAAGTTTTCTCAACAAAATCGAAGAGAAAATTGACACACTCGAAAACATACTTCGGGAAAAGTCAGATCAGGAAATCAATTCTAAATGGATTGAATCTGTCAAAATCCCAAAGATTCTTGGCATTAGTCAAAAGACATGGCAAACTTACCGGGACAAACGACTGATTCCCTTTTCACAAATTGGATCAAAAATCTTTGTCAAACGTTCCGATCTCGAAAAATTCATGCAATCACATTACATAGAATCTAAGTAAGAAAAGTTTATGAGATACGACGAAGACTACCTCAACGATCAGTTTGAAAAACTGCTGACAAAGATTGACTCTCATTTTGCAAAGTTTTCAAATAATATGGAATTTGCCGATGACCCTATTATTGACAATTTCCGTTTCTTGCAATTAATGAACATTAGTGCAAAAACTGCCCAATCATGGCGTGATAAAGGCATTATTGGCTTTAGCCAAATTGGCAACAAAATTTATTACCGCGTGTCGGATATTCGGACGGTACTCGACAAACACCACAAACAATCCATTTAATTGCCTATGACCATAAAAGAAAATGGCTCGTCAGACTTCGCCAAGTCCTCCGAGCCAAATAATAGCAACCATTACAAAAATACCGACTTTATTTCCGCTCTACAATCAGAAATTCAAACTATTGAAAAGAATTTCGAAGAAAACACAGCCTCTCTCCCCCAATCCGACATTGGCTTGTTTACAGTTTTGCCTGCAAATGATTGGATTGAACAGGCAAAAGCCCGTCCGATTCCAAAAATGCTATTCAGCGAATTTTGGTACGAGGGTGAAGTGTGTATTTTGTTTGCAGATACCAATTTGGGTAAATCAATTCTTGCCGTACAAATTGCCAACAGCATTTCCAAAGGTGAGCCAATCCCTGCATTTAAATTAGACGCCGGTACGCAAAAAGTACTTTACTTTGATTTTGAATTAACTGACAAGCAGTTTCAAAATCGTTACTCCAAAGATTATCAAAACCCCTATCAGTTTTCCGACAATTTATTTCGTATTGAAATTAATCCTGATAGCGAAATTCCCGATGGCTCTACTTTTGAGGATTATCTAAACCAATCCATTGAGCATTCAATCATTGAGACGGAAGCCAAAATCCTGATTATCGATAACCTTACTTATTTACGTTCCGAAACTGAAAAGGCGAAAGATGCTTTGCCGTTAATGAAACAACTCAAAGCGCTTAAAAACAAATACAATTTATCATTGCTCATTTTGGCACATACACCCAAACGGGATTTGTCAAAACAGCTTAACCGGAATGACCTTCAGGGAAGCAAGATGCTCATCAATTTTTGTGATAGTTGCTTTGCTATCGGTGAGAGTTTTACCGATAAGTCAATCCGTTATTTCAAAATGATTAAAGCCCGCAACACGGAAATCGTTTATGATGCCGATAATGTTATTGAGTGCCATATCTGCAAACCCGATAACTTCCTGATGTTTGAATTTCTGAATTTTAGCAGGGAATCTACACACCTCAAAGTCTTTAGCGATAAAGACAAAGACGAGTTAGAAGCTCAGGTAAAAGCTCATTTAGAATCCGACCCGAACATGACCGGCTACGCAATTGCACAAAAACTTTGTCCAGATGGTGGCAATTTCAATTGTTTCAAAGTAAAAATTGCCCGAATTATCAAAAAACTATCGTCAACCAAACAGTAGTAACGTGTAGTAACAATAGTAACACCTGTTACCAATGTTACTATTCGTTACCAATCTTACAATCAATCATTATGTTCAAACCTCCATATCTACAACCCTACAAAGGCAAAGCTACCCGCCACATTTGCCCCGCTTGCGGGTCAAAAGAGAGCTTTACCCTGTATCTGAATGGAGAAACGCACGAACCGATAAACCCAAAGGTTGGCAAATGCAACCGTGAATCTAAATGTGGCTATCACTACACCCCAAAACAATTTTTCATTGATAATCCGTCACCTCATGTAGAGACGTTGCATGCAACGTCTAAATACAACGCATTCAAACAAATTGAACCACCAAAGCCTATCGGCACTATCCCGTTCTCCTACGTCGAACGTTCCGCCAGCTACCAAAGCAATTTTGTACGCTTCCTCTGTGAGTTTATGACTACCGAGCAAATGACTTGGATAGGAGAAATTTATGCTCTGGGGGCAACCAAAAACAAAGAAGTTATCTTTTGGCAAATCGACATTACAGGTAAAGTCCGAACCGGTAAAATCATGCAATATAACCCCGAATCTGGCAAGCGAATAAAGCACGAGAGTGGAGCAATTGATTGGGTACACAACAAGCTAAAACAAACAAAGCAACTCCCCGAAGATTTCAACCTGCAACAATGTTTCTTCGGTGAACACCTTTTGAAACTTTACCAGACCAAAACAGTTGCCATTGTCGAAAGTGAAAAATCAGCTGTTATTGCCTGCGTCTTCTTCCCTGATTTAATTTGGATAGCAGCAGGAAATATCAACGGACTTTCCATTGACAAATGCAAAGTATTAAAGGGTCGAAAAGCAATTCTATTCCCGGACTTAAATGCTTTCGACAAATGGACTGAAAAAGCCAAAGAAATACAGATAGCCTGTAATTGCAAAATCAAAGTATCCACTCTTTTAGAAGACTCTGCCACACAGAAAGATAAAGAAAACGGTTTTGATATTGCTGATTATATAATTAATCAAGAAAAAACCATTGACACAATTAACAATTTTAGCTCTCAGCTAAATTTTATGATTAAAAAAAATCCCACTATTCTTAAACTAATCAACACTCTTGACCTGATTGAGGCATGATTAATTTGCTTTTTTTTATACCTTTGCTCTTTATTAAAAATATTTTCTCCATTAACATGCAACTAACCCCTTTTCACGCCAAATACTTTGCATACGAGTTAACTCGTCAATTACCCGCCAATGATATTGGAAAGTTGACAGCTTCACTTCAGGATGCACAAGTAGATTTGAACCCACACCAGGTTGAAGCGGCTTTGTTTGCATTTCAATCTCCTCTTTCTAATGGGGCAATATTAGCGGATGAAGTAGGCTTGGGAAAAACGATTGAAGCGGGAATTATTCTTTCACAGCAATGGGCTGAGAGAAAGCGTAGACTTCTGATTATTTGCCCCGCTAATCTTCGTAAACAATGGAATCAAGAGTTGCTGGATAAATTTTATTTACCATCAACTATTTTGGAAACCAGATCGTTTAACTTGGCTATTAAAGACGGTAATTTCAACCCTTTTAATGTTGCCGAAAGCATTGTAATATGTTCGTTCCAGTTTGCCAAAACAAAAGAAATTTATTTGGAAAAAACGGAATGGGACTTGGTTATTATTGATGAGGCTCACCGCTTACGCAATGTTTATAAGCCTTCAAATAAAATTGGGAATACACTAAAAGAAGCTCTCTGGAAAAGAAAAAAAGTGCTATTGACAGCCACACCTCTTCAAAATTCAATTCTTGAATTATATGGTTTGATAAGCATCATTGACGATTATGTTTTTGGCGATCTCAAAAGCTTCAAAAGCAAATACAGCCACCAACTCGAAGAAGAAGATTATGCAGAATTGAGAAACAGAATGCAATCTGTCTGCAAACGAACTTTGAGACGGCAGGTATTATCTTATATCAACTACACCGAACGGAGAGCTATTCGCGAAGAGTTTTCGCCGTCCGACGAAGAACACCAACTATATCTTTGGGTTTCTGAATACCTTCAACGGCCTAAATTATATGCTTTGCCCAATAGTCAAAGGCAATTGATGACTTTAATACTCAGAAAACTGCTTGCTTCTTCCACTTATGCTATTTTTGGCACATTAGATTCTTTGGTTGTCAGACTTGAAAACTTACTACAAGACAATGAAACAACTCTTGTAGATGATATCGAAACTGATTATGAAAGTTTAGACGACATTCAGGATGAATGGCTGAACGAAGATGAAGAAAATGAAAATATAGAAGAAGCTCTTTCTGAGGAAGATGTCGAAGCTATAAAGTTAGAAATTGAAGACTTGAAAAAGTTTCGTGATTTAGCACACAGTATCCGAGTTAACTCAAAAGCCAATCACCTTTTTACGGCGTTAGAGAAAGCTTTCGTTGAGCTTAAACAGTTAGGGGCGAATGAAAAAGCACTGATTTTTACAGAATCCCGCCGGACACAGGAATATCTAAATAACATCCTTACTGCCCAAGGTTATAATGTAGTGTTGTTCAATGGCGTAAACAATGATCCTGCTTCCAATCGGATATATAAAGCATGGCTAAAGGAACACAAAGACACCGACAAAGTTACCGGTTCACCTACTGCCGATAAACGGGCTGCATTGGTTGATTATTTCCGAAACGAAGCCACCATTATGATTGCCACCGAAGCGGCTGCCGAAGGTGTAAACTTGCAATTTTGTTCGTTGCTTGTCAACTACGACTTACCTTGGAATCCTCAACGAATTGAACAGCGTATTGGGCGTTGCCACCGGTACGGACAGAAATTTGATGTAGTGGTCGTTAATTTTCTCAACAAGAAAAACGCTGCCGATATTCGCGTGTATGAATTATTAGACGAAAAATTTCGTTTGTTCAATGGTGTTTTCGGAGCAAGCGATGATGTGCTTGGGGCAATTGGCAATGGCGTTGATTTTGAAAAACGGATAGCCCAGATTTATAATGACTGCCGTACTACAGAAGAAATACAAAAAGCTTTCGATAATCTTCAACATGAATTGCAACCGGAGATTAACCAAAAAATGCAAAGTGTACGTTCTACCCTACTGGAAAAGTTTGACGAAGAAGTACGCGACAAATTGAAAGTGCATTATGATGAAGCCCGGGCTTACTTAAACGCTTTTGAACAGAAACTATGGAAAACAACTCAATTTTTTCTGAAGGGTTACGCCTCGTTTTCCGAAAATGAATATGCTTTTACACTAAAAAAAAATCCGTTCCCCGACGAGCATATCTATCCGGGTCCCTACATGATATTGAAAGCCGACAATGACAAGAAAAAATCGGATGTCATTGTTCCTGATGATACAAATATTTACCGCATTGGTCATAAACTTGCACAGCGCATTTTAAATGCATGCAAACAATATGACACTCCGATTTCAGAAGTTGTTTTTGATTATTCAAACACCAATACGAAAATAACAGTCCTTGAAAAGTATTTGGGATGCACAGGCTGGATGAAAGTAGTACAATTAAGCATTCATTCTTTTGAAAATGAAGACCATCTTTTGTTGGCTTGCATTGCCGACAATGGAGATGTTATTGAAAAAGACATTGCCGAACGGTTATTTTCCTTAAATGCGACTATTCAAAACCCCACAGAACTGCTGCCCGACATATTACCCCTTTTCAAAGAAACATTGTACCAACAGCAACAAAACATTGTTTCCTCAAACGCCGAACGAAATCGCGAGTTCTTTGATACCGAAATGGACAAGCTCGACCAGTGGGCGGAAGACATGAAAATTGGACTCGAAAAAGAAATTAAAGACCTCGATGCCGAAATAAAATTGCGTAAATCTGAGGCTAAGAAAATGATGAATCTAGAAGCAAAGGTTAAAGCTCAACGCCTCATTAAGGAACTGGAAAAAAAGCGTAGCGAAAAACGCAAAACACTTTATGCTGCTCAGGATGATATTGATGAAAGAAAAGACGACCTCTTATCCGATATTGAACGAAGATTGAAACAACATATCAGCGAAACTGAAATTTTCAATTTAAAATGGAAGATAATTTGATTAACCTGTTGGGTTAATCAAATTATTGAATTATCTTTGCATGGAAATAAATTACAAAACAAATAAACTAAAAAAAACCGTAGCTTCCCCACGTGATATTATGGCTAATTACGGAACAAGGGCAAAGCTGGTGAAACAACGGTTAAGTGAGTTTGAGGCCGCGACTTCTTTGTTTGATATTTCTTTATTGCCTAAAGCCAATTTACATAAATTGCATGGCGACAAAAAAGGATGTTTAGCTGTCGATATTTCCGCAAACTACCGGATTGTGTTCGAGCCTGATCACATTCCGATCCCTCTTGTCGAAGATGGTGGTTTTAATCTAAAAGCCATTATTAAAATTAGAATTCTTTCTTTTGAAGATTATCACTAAAAAAACAATCACAATGAGTTACAATAATTTAGAAGACATTCAATTCGCAAAAGCACTTATTTCTCCACCTGGCGACACATTGCTCGAAACGATTGAATCATTGGATATTACTCAGGCTGATTTAGCGGCGCGCATGGGCAGACCGTTGAAAACTATCAATGAAATTGTAAATGCAAAAGCGGCCATTACCCCCGAAACAGCTATCCAGTTGGAGCGGGTGCTTAAAATACCGGCAACCTTCTGGCTAAACAGAGAGTCAAATTATCAGATGGAATTAGCTGAAATTGCCGAAGCTGAAATCATTCTAAAGCAACAGGACTGGCTGAAAAACTTTCCGCTTAATGAAATGAAAAAATTAGGTTGGCTTTCATTCGAGAATACCATTGTATCTAAAATGAAATCTGTTTTCTCCTTTTTGAGTGTATCCAGTATCGAAGGTTTTGAAAGAGTGTATGAGCAAAAACTACTCTCTGCCAATTACAGGATGGACAGCAACAAAGGGAAGCACAACAATTATGCTATTGCTGCGTGGTTACGCAAAGGCGAACTTCAGTCCCAAGAGATAAAAGTTGCCCCATATTCAGCCGTATTATTCAAAGAAAATCTGAAGAAAATAAAGTCGCTTGCAGCCCGGCAACCCTACGATTTCTTTTCTCAACTCCAGCTTTTATGTACCGAAGCCGGCGTTAAAGTGGTTCACACCCCATGTTTGCCCGGTGCCACCCTGCATGGTTCTACCCGCTGGATGAATGACAATCCGATAATCCAACTTTCTAATCGGTATGCACGAAATGACGTTTTCTGGTTTACCTTTTTTCACGAAGCTGGGCATATTCTCAAGCATGGCAAGCGTTCTCTGTTTATCGAAGGTCTCGAATATACCGAACAAGCTCGTGAGAAAGAACAGGAAGCCGATGCTGTGGCTATTGAATATACCCTCTCTTTGCTGCAAGAGAATGAAATAAAGCAAAATCTTCCTCTGAGCAAAGAAGCGATAGTACACTTTGCAACAAAATTCAATACTCACCCGGCGTGTATCATTGGCCGTTTTGCCCGCAAAATGCCAAAACTAAACATGCTGGGTTGGAAATATAGCTATTTTCAAAAGATTGAATTATAACCAATAAATTAAAATCACACAGAATCATATAGATGTCTAATAAACCACTCCAAAAACTCGAACTAACATGGATAGGCAAAGGCGAAGAACCCAAGCTCGAACCTCGTATTTTGATTGAAAACCCTGAATATAGCTATGGAGACCCGAACACGGGCAACATGCTTATTCACGGCGACAACCTGCTCGCCCTCAAGGCACTCGAACAGGAATATGCCGGAAAAGTGAAGTGTATCTACATTGACCCGCCTTACAATACGGGGAGTGCTTTTGAATACTATGATGACAATTTAGAGCATTCAACTTGGCTAAACCTTATGCACCAGCGGCTAATATTATTAAGGAGCTTGTTGAGTAAAGATGGATTTATATGTTGTCATATTGATGATAGTGAAGGACAATATCTTAAGGTATTAATGGATGAAGTGTTTGGTAGAAATAATTACTTAACGACTTTTTATGTTAGAGTTAGGTATCCCGACAAAACTTTAAAGCAAGATATGGATTTTCATAAAGAAATAGAACAAATTCATATCTATAGAAAAGAGTTTGGTGCTAAACCAAACAGAAATCAATCTCAGGCAAATTTCGAGAAATTCAATTTTTATTTTACAGAAAAAGGCAACTTTGAAACAATAGAACTTGGCGGTAAGAGGGTTGAGGTTTTTAGAAAAGGTGCATGGAAGATAGAAAAGGGGGTAGGGACAGAGGATGGTCGTAAAGAAATTTGGGCTACAGGGAGTATTTTAGATGGAAATTCTTCTGGTCGATTTTTTAGAGATTATCTTGATGGTCGGTACGAAATAGATGGATATGGAGCACTATATAAAATTTATGGCATAGGGGATGACAAATTTGATTTTCGTTATTTTACAGGGCCTCAAAAAGAAGGTGCTACAAAAGGTAAATATTTTCAAGGCGTTCCTATTTCTCAATTAGAAAGTCTTGATAATATTAAATATACTCCCATAAATAATTTTTATGATTTAGCTGGTAGTTTTGGAAATTGTCGTACCGAAGGAGGTGTAGATTTTAGAAGTGGAAAAAAACCAGAAAAGCTTTTAAACATAATACTTTCTCATTTTTCAAACAAAGGCGATTTAGTTTTAGATAGTTTTTTAGGTTCGGCAAGCACTATTGCCGTTGCTCACAAAATGGGAAGAAAATGGATTGGGATTGAATTAGGTGAACATGCTTTTTCACATTGTATTCCAAGACTAAAAAATATCATTAATGGGCTTGATAATACAGGTATTTCTGCTGAAGTCACCTGGCAAGGTGGCGGTGGTTTTAGATTCTATACCCTTGCACCCAGTTTGCTGAATCAGGATCGGTTTGGCAACTGGATTATCAGCCGCGAGTACAACCCCGCCATGCTGGCTGCCGCCATGGCAAAGCAGGAGGGTTTCGGCTATCAGCCCGATACACATACTTACTGGAAGCAAGGCCGTTCGTCGGAGCAGGATTATATCTATGTAACCACCCAATTTCTCACCGTAGAAACGCTCGAAAGCATACACGACGAAATGCAACCCGGCGAAAGCCTGCTTATTTGCTGCAAATCGTTCCAGAAAGAGTGCAAAGGCCGTTTTGGCAATATCACCCTAAAGAAAATTCCGCAAATGCTTCTTGGCCGTTGCGAGTTTGGCAAAGACGACTACAGCCTCAATATCGTAAATATGCCGGTAGAAGAGACCGAAGCTTTGGAGATGGACACGGAAGTTGAAGATACGCCCGAAAGCGTACAAGAACTATGCGATAAAATCAAAACGAACGACGAACCTACATTGTTTGGATAAAACATGGACGATTTATATAATATTTATTGCGATGAAAGTTGCCACCTTGAAAATGACAAAGAAAAGGCAATGACTTTAGGTGCGATTTGGTGTCCATATAATAAAAAGGATGCCATTTTCAAAAAACTTCGTGAAATAAAAATTGAACATGGCTTGAGTTCTTCTTTCGAGTTAAAGTGGAATAAAGTTTCAATGGCAAAAATTGATTACTACGAAGCTGTTCTTGATTACTTTTTCGACAACAACGATTTACATTTTAGGGTATTGGTTGTGCCTGATAAAAGCGTACTTAATCATGAAATATATAGCCAAACACACAACAAGTTTTATTATAAGATGTACTTTGATATGTTGAAAACAATCTTTTCTCCGCATTGTGCCTATAATATTTACATAGATATAAAGGATACGATTGGAGCGAAAAGAGTAGAAAAATTACATGAAGTGTTATGCAACAGTCAATACGATTTCTCTCATGATGTTATTCGTAAAGTTCAACAGGTACGATCAGACGAAGTTGAATTAATAACGCTTGCCGACTTTTTTACGGGAGCAATTTCCTATTTGTATAGAGGTCTTAATAGCAGTAAAGCAAAGCTCAAACTAATTCAGAAAATAAGAGAACGATCAGGATATTCGTTAGACCGATCTACGCTGTATAAAGAAGATAAGTTTAATCTTTTCAGATGGAGGGCTGGAAATGGTAAAGATTGACATATTTCCACTGCCTGATCTCATTTTATTAGAGCAATATGGAGGAAATTTTCCTGCCTATTTAGAGGCTGTATATTCTGCATTCAAGAAAGATTTCATAGATAAAAAGCCAACGTTTAGAGGCATTAGACTGGGGTTAAAGAAATATCCTATGCAAGAGGGGAAAGAAGCAACCTTTTGGCATATGACTTCTGAGGGAGAAGATGAAGCTACAAGAACTCCGGATTTACGGAGATTAGAGCGTATTAAATGGCCTGCTCCAATGATAAACAACTCCAACCACTCTTATCTGAAAGTTTGGGAAAACAAAAGGGGCATTAAATCTAATATCCTTATTTTTCACGAAAAAGAACAATACTTAGTTGTATTGAGAAAAGGGAAAGACTACCTATTGCCATGGACTGCATATTTTGTTGAACATGAAGCAAGGAAACAGAAATTACTAAAGGAATACGAAGCATATATAAATGCAAAATCCGCCTGACAAAAGTCAAACGGACTCGTTTCTCCTTTAACGCATGGTTAATGAGATGCCACAAAGGTAATACATTAAATCAATATACGATTGACATTTAACATAATAATTATTAACAGGGAAATGAATCAAATCGCCAACAACATAAAACTCCGCCTTTCACTTCGCGAACCCTTACAGGAATCGCTCGATATTGTCGCTCAGTTAGCCGACACTTTATCGTTGGTAAAATGCCCTCAGCAGGAAGACGAAGCTAAAGCATTCCTCCACGAAGAACTGCGAAAAGTAAAAGCACTATTTCCCTCCGTCAGCAAGTTCGACAGGGATTTTCCTTCCCTTGCCTTTTCCATTGCTACCGGTGTGGGGAAAACCCGTTTAATGGGGGCGTGTATTGCTTATTTGTATCTCCGAAAAGGCATAAAGAACTTCTTTGTGTTGGCACCCAATCTCACCATTTACAACAAACTGATTGAAGACTTTGGCAATCCGGCATATCCCAAATATGTATTCAACGGCATATCCGAATTTGTGCATAACCGCCCCGTAATTATTACCGGCGACAACTACGCACAACAAGGCAACCTATTTGCTGAATCGGAAATCCGAATCAATATTTTCAACATTGCCAAGTTCAACTCCGACAATAAAGGTTCAAAGAAAGATGGCGTTAGTCTGGCTCCCCGAATCAAACGGCTGTCCGAATACCTTGGACAATCTTATTGGGATTATCTTTCCGGGCTAAACGATCTTGTTATTTTGATGGACGAGGCACACCGTTATCATGCCGATGCCTCAAAGAATGCCATTAACGAACTAAACCCTATTCTTGGCATAGAAATGACCGCTACCCCTTTTGATGAAAAAGGGAATCCCTTCAAAAATGTGGTGTACGAGTATTCGTTGGCGCAGGCTCTGGCAGAGGGTAAATATGTAAAAAATCCGGCCATTGCTACCCGTAAAAATTTTGATAGGGGGCACATGTCCGACCGTGAGCTTGAGATTATCAAACTCGAAGATGCCATTAGTATTCACCAGGACACAAAAACCGAACTTGAAATATATGCCCGAAACAATGAAGTAAAGCTGGTAAAACCTTTTATATTGGTTGTTTGTAAAGATATAAGCCATGCCAAAGACATTTACGAACTTATCAATTCCGATGCCTTCTACGAAGGTGCATATAAAGGCAAGGCTTTGCAAATAGACTCCTCTACCAAACGTGAAGAAGATATTGAGCAACAATTCATTTCGTTGGAAAATCCCGATAATGAGATAGAAATTGTGATCCATGTCAACATGCTGAAAGAGGGTTGGGATGTTACCAATCTTTATGCCATTGTGCCGCTTCGTGCCGCAAATGCAGCTATTTTGGTAGAACAAACAATAGGTCGTGGGTTACGGTTGCCTTACGATGGCAAACGCACAGGAGTTGACAAAATAGACAAACTTACCGTAGTAGCTCACGAAAATTTCAACGCAGTGATCGAAGCAGCCCAAAACCCTGATTCGGTTCTCAACAAAATGAGTTTTGTTGAAATATCCGATGAAGATTTATCGGCAAAGACAGTTCCCGTAACATCTAAACCAATAATTGAGCAAAATTTTGAAAAAGAACAAGAACAAATAAATCAACTACCCGACCAGACACAAAAACAATCTGCACAAAACACGCTTGATGCTAAAAAAGCGATTATCAATGTTCTGCCCGATTTCAACACATTGCCCGAAGTTCGCCGGGTGGATGACCTGAACAAAGAAGAGGTGAAACGAAAAGTGATCCGTCAGGTCGAAATCAATTTGTCGCAAGGCCAACAGAATTTATTCAAAGAAGAAATTATAAAAGAAGCGGAAGCTATCTATGATACGCTTGTTACCGAATACAAGAAGAATCTCATTGAAATTCCTCGTATGGACTTGGTGCAGGGAGAGATTACAGCCTCTTTTTTACCATTTGAATTGGATATTGCGGAGTTTAACTTTCAGGCACTCGAACAGGAAATCATTCGGATGGGGCTGAAAGATAAGTTGGTTGAAACTATCAAAGCGAAGTCAAGCGGTTCGTATGGCAATCCGGTCAAAATGATAATCGCAGAGTTAATTGATTACCCTGAGATTGATTACGACGACAATGCGGAACTGCTATATAAACTTGCTACGCAAGCGTACGAGGCTACCAGAACTAACATTGAAAAGTCGGAAGAATTAATTCAAACCATATTCCAATTCAAATCGGCCATTGCAGAGAAAATATATCTGCAAATGAAGAATCATTTTGAATTGCATACTCCCGATTACATAGCACCCAATGTGTTGCCTTTTGTCCGTATCGAGCAATGGAATTTTTCGGCTTTGACAAACGCCGGTTATCGCGATTATCGGGACGTTATAACACCTGTTAGCTCTATTCCAAAATATGTTTTCCGTGGTTTTGAAAAAGCCTGCCATTTTGAGTATAAATTCGACAGTAAAACCGAACAGGACTTTGCATTCATTCTTGAAAATGATGCAACAGTAATAAAATGGCTTCGACCAGCTCCCAATCAATTTCGTATTTATTGGGACAACAACTCGAAAAAATATGAACCCGACTTTATCGTTGAAACTACCGACACCATTTACATGGTTGAAACGAAAGCATTGGCAGACATAAACGATGCAGATGTCTTAGCAAAAAAGGAAGCAGCCCAAAAGTATTGTCAATATACCTCAGACTTCACCTCACAGCATGGTGGTAAAGCATGGAAATATCTACTGCTTCCACATACTGACATTTCCAAAACAATAACGTTAGACTATCTAATTGCAAAACAGTAGCAATGATACCGGTTTATGATGCCATACAAATTGTAGGCTCCCCGATTCCTGAAAGATCGGGGCATAATAGACCGTGGAAAGTAATTGCCATGACACCGGCAGGTTTAAAGACTTTTGTTGTCAAACTTTACGATAGATTTCAGGTAGATGATTTTCATTGCGTCACCAACGAAATTATATGTAATTTATTAGCAAAAGAATTTGATTTTAAAGCCCCCGACTGTGCATTAATCAATATTCCTGAATATTTAGCTGCAAATTTACCAATAGACATGCAGCACCAATTTGAACATGCAGATCATAGGCCGAAATTCGCTACTGTCGAAATACAAGGTATTATGACTGCCATTCCCGATATTATCAAAAAGGAATGCACTAAAAGAATATCTTTAGACACTCTATATGCGTTTGACAATTTGATACTTAATACAGATAGAGGCAATGCAAAACCAAATTTGTTATTAGATGCAGATGATTCATATTTAATTGACCACGAATTTACTTTTAGTCAAGAGAGCATTGAAAGCTTCAACTTTGAAACCTGTCAGTTAGAGCAAAAACATTCAACTCACCATTTATTTCATTCGACCTTAAAAAGAAAGAGAGACAAACAAACTTTATTTGCAGAATTTGCGTTTTATCTTCATAGTTTGAATATCAATTCGTTAAATCCATATTTTCAATTTATTGTAAATGAAGGTTTTACTGATTACTCAGCACCTATTTTGAAAAGACTCAATCAGATTAAACAAAAAAGCAGTATATTTGTGGACTGCTTAAAAGGAAGTATCCAATGAACAATAACAATCTTATATATAGCATATTGCAGTATAGGCATAGCTTAACATTGGGTGAAATTCTTAATGTTGGGATTCTTGTGTACTTCCCCGAAGACAAACTTTTAGAGTTTGCTCATGGTGATGGAACAAGGGTTAAGGCGATTTATCCGAAGTTCAACAACGCTCTTTTTAATTCCTATTTCAAAGCTATTCAAAACAATATAAATAAAGCTTTTGATTTATTCTCAAGAGATCCCTATATTGATTCTTTTTTTGATTTTATCCACAAAAATATTTTGTCAGAAGATGCTGCTGGTCTTGTTTTTTCTCAACCATCACAAATCCCAAATGTATTTAATAATAAGGAAATAGCCATTTCTGAAATTTCAAAGCTGTTTTTACCTGGTATTGACATTATCAAACCTAAGATAGAGAAGCGTAATGAAAATTACATAATAAGAGAATTTACCCAGTATCTTTTAGGAGGCAGCAAAGAAAAATTGGATCGGTTGGTAAAAGAGCCTATCATCAAGACCAATCATTTTGAGCACAAATTCAGCTATTCTTGGAATTTTGCTAATACAACAAATTATATAAAGCCTATTAGTTTTGATTTATCCTCTGAAATAGACATTAGTACTAAAGCGGCACAACATGTCGGCTATCTAACTGATCTTCAAAACTATGGTGTTCAATTGGCAAATTTTGACTTTCTAATTGCAAAACCTCTAAACAAAGACTTAAATAGCTCTTATCAAAATGCCTTAGACTTTATTGATAGTGTCAAAATCTCCAAGAAATTAATTTTTGAAGACAAAATTCAAAACTATACGCAAGAAATATTCTTGTGAATCTTTAAGGTACAAATCATCTTCCATCCTGCCCACGCAGGATAATAAAACCGAACAGGTAAAAAGGTATTCGTCAATCACTCACTTTGTTCGCAAAAACATAGCTGCAAGGGTAAAACAAGCAGTCTTAAAAAATCTCCACACCTTCGTTTCACTTCGGGTAGTATTTTTTCGTCTGCCCTTGACAGCTACCACAGCCACACTAAGCACTGCGCTCCGGTAGGTGCTCATGCTTCGTGTCGGCTTGTTTTGCTACACACGTTCGTTCATTTCCTCATTCGCGGCTACTCCTGCCCCCTGAAACGGCGTGCAAGGCGAATGCAGAGCTCAGCTCGCTGAAGCTATGCTGAGCCGCTGCCGCCGTTGCACTCCATCAAACCCCAATAAGGTATTCGCTTTGCTCATTCATTTTTATACAGGGGGTCAGCCGCCGCTTATTGTTGTGCTCGCCTGCGGGTCGCTGCGGGCTAATCGGGCTGTCACAGTTTTTGCATTTTACGGCGTTTAGCTCCCAACCCTTTTCAGCGGTCATTGCCGTGTTCGTTGCGTTCGTACCTCCCTGCACTTACACCGCAAAGCATTATCTATCCCAAGCAAGAGCCATCTCTCATTCACTCCGCTACGTTTCTCTACGCTCGTTCTTTCGTTCCGGCACTTTGCTTTCCCGCCAAAACGCCTCCAAGCAAAAAACTCCGCCAGCCCTGCCGTAACGGCAGCCGTCCGCCGCCCTCATACTTCGGGCTGTCTGCTGCCAGCGCCCTTGCTCCACTCGCAGACGGCTCGCGCCTCTCCACTATGCTGCAAAAAACTACTCCGCTATTGCTCCGCCTGTTTTTTACCGCTTCGTTCCGGCTCAAGGCTGCTTTACCTGTTTTCTGTTTAATCCTGCTTCGCCCACACACAGCCCCCGACCACCCACCCCTAAAGAAATGCAGTTGAATTTTTCGTATTTAAGCCCTACGGGCAGTTTGAAAAATTAGATGCAGGGTATTTGAATTTTATTCCCCGAAAAAAATGAATATGCAAAGATAGCCGTTTCGCTTACCGGCAGTAAAGGTCAAGCCCTACGGGTTTTCGCCAAAATCTCCACCTTCGTGCCTCAGGTAGTATTTTGCCAAAAAACCTTGACAGCCGCCGCTCCACTGGCTGAATGAAAGGCATATCCTTTTTTCTCTTTTTCGGGGGAAAAATAATTGTTGTTTTTGCTTTGATACCACTATTAAGGATGGTGGGGTTACTTGTTATTGAGGGATAATTCATAGGTAAGACTACCATAAAGCATAAATAAGCCAACCATAAGTCATGACTAACAAGCACAAAAAAAGTCCCACCCGAAGGCAGGACTTCAATTCGATTAAAGATTTCAATCAAAAAATACTTTGAATCTTCAAACAATTACCGTCATTGAAGGTGTAATAGTTATCGCCGACTTTCTGATAGAACTCAATCCCTACACAAGCCAAAAGGCTTACATTTGCAGTCACAGCAGGACTTCCGTCAAGTGAGCTGACAATTGAAATTGCTGGAGTTGTTCCAGCTACAATAGCGGTATAATCCGAATAAGTTACTTTTGACAGTTCATTCAAAGTTGCCTCTATCGGTTCATAAATGCCGGTAGTACTATTGAATGCAAAGTCAGAAATTACCGAAATCGAATTTGCCAATCGAAAATGAGTAGCACCCGATGGAGCTTTTACCAATTTCAATGCGTCAAACTCTTCCGTTGTCAAAGTAACTGAATTGCGTTCGGCAGTAGCCGTTAATTGAACCTTAGGCAGGAAAATACCATCAAAGCTTGTATTGCGGTTGAAGTTCACGCCAACCAAATACTGAGGAGCTCCAGTAATCAAAATAGCACGGTAACCACGTGCCTCCGATTGATCCTCCAGATTAATCTTTTTAATGATTCCTGTAAGCCGTCCGGTAAATTGAGAATCGCTCATGGTTTGCACCAACTGAGCCTGTCCAGCACGAATGGATTTGCCTACTGTGGCACAGCCCCCAAACTCATTCATATTTTCACGAGTTCTTGCAAAAGCAGCGTCATTTTTAATCTGTTCTGCCGATGCACCACCTTTTAATCCGGCATAGTTGCCAGATAAACCTTTAATTTTGAAGTGACGAATATCACCAATCGTCCCTTTGTACTTGACTACACCAACCTGTTGTGCCATTTTATACCAATTTTTAGAATAATCCGACATTGAATTATCAACGTAAAAATAAGCGTATAAGAGTGCAAAAAAAATAGGAAAATAAATGTAATTGGCTGTTATTTAGGGAAAAAAAGTAAAATGATTTTAAAATTCAATCATAACTCACGAAATATCGAGGAAAACCACGCTGAAAATGTTTCAGTAGTGTTTCAGTAGTCGAAACAAAAACCCTTGCATTTCTCTGAATTTCAGATTAATACAAGGGCTTTTAAGTACCCAGACCCGGGATCGAACCGGGATGGAAGTGAATCCACTGGTGTTTGAGACCAGCGCGTCTACCAATTCCGCCATCTGGGCGATTTGCGTGTGCAAAGGTAGCTGTTTTTTTTTATTTTGCAAATGTTTCTTTCGCTTTTTGAAAATAAGAAGTTTTTTTTTGTTGTATCAAAAAAATCATTTACTTTGTAAAAGGAACAGAACCAGAAATAAAAAGGAAAAGAGTCGCTTCACCCTATTCCCGTGGGTCGCCAAGCCAATGTTTTGGTTTTGTTGAATAATTTTGTAACACCGTATATATGAATAGCAAAAATTATTGCGTGATAATGGGAGGTGGCATTGGTAGCCGCTTCTGGCCATTTAGCAAGGAAAATCGACCAAAGCAATTTTTGGATTTTTTCGGAACAGGTCGCTCTTTGTTGCAAATGACCTTTGATAGGTTTAATAAGATTATACCTAAGGAAAATATTTTCATCGTAACAAATGAGTCCTATTACGGATTAGTAACAGAACAGCTACCTGAATTGGGTTCAACTCAGATACTACTTGAGCCGATGAGGAGGAACACAGCTCCATGCATCGCTTATGCATCTTATAGGATCAACGAAATAGATCCAAATGCAAATATTGTTGTGGCTCCCTCAGACCACTTAATTTTGAATGAAGATTCCTTTTTGAGAACCATTGAAGAGGCCTTCGCATATGTGGAAAGAAATGAGATTCTCTTAACGCTGGGAATCAAGCCAAGCCGCCCCGAAACTGGATATGGCTATATCCAGATGAGTGAAGAAAAAGTGGATGGCGTGAGCAAGATCAAAGTGTTTACCGAAAAGCCTAATTTCGAATTGGCCAAAGTGTTCTATGAAAGCGGTGAGTTTGTATGGAACTCAGGACTTTTTATTTGGAATGTTAAGACTATTTTGAAGAGTTTTCACGATCATCTTCCAGAGCTTGCATCTAAATTTGATGCAGGCGTCGGTATTCTGAATACTCCCAATGAACAAGCATTCATCAATGAGAATTATCCTTTCTGCCCCAATATTTCTATTGACTATGGAATTATGGAAAAAGCTCCAAACGGCTGTGTGTTGGCCGCTAACTTTGGGTGGTCTGACTTGGGAACTTGGGGTTCTTTGTATGAGATATCTGAAAAAGACGAAAATGCGAATGCTGCTTTGTCCGCAAAGGTGCTATTCTTTGACAGTACTGAAAATATAGTAGCTCTTCCAGAAGACAAGTTGGCCGTCCTGCAAGGTTTGAATGGATATATTGTTGCCGAATCGCAGGGAGTGCTTTTAGTGTGTAAAAAATCGGACGAGCAGCGCATCAAGCAGTTTGTGGCTGATGTGAAATTCAAATATGGAGAGGACTACGTTTAGCAGATACCCTGAGCCTATCCTTCCAAAACAAAAAATTACCTTTTCAAATTCTGCTTTTCTTGGCAAAATGGTTGAAAAGGTAATTTTTATTGGTAGCTTCTTCTGTTCCTCTACTTCATAATAGACAAAACGGCTTGTTTGTCTTTGTTGATCTGTTCGGTCAGCTCTGTAATAGATGCGAAATGGTGATCGCCGCGGATAAATGTCACAAATTCGATCGTGATTCTTTTAGCATATAGGTTGGCATCCAGATCAAAAATATTAACTTCTATGGTTCGCTTTCCGTCGCTGTAAAGCGTTGGGCGGTTGCCAATATAGAGCATTCCTTTGTATTTCTGGGGGTGATTTTCCAAAAATACCCAAACGGCATAAATGCCATTAGCCGGAACAATCTTTTCTTTATCACAGACTTCCACATTCGCTGTTGGATAACCGATTGTGCGTCCCACCTTGAAGCCTTCCACCACTATGCCCACCAATGTGTAATTGTAGGTAAACAACCTAGCCGCATTCTGCACTTCGCCACATTCAAGCAATTTGCGGATATGGGAAGAGCTGATGTGCAAAGAAGGGTTGTACTCCGTCGCTTGGAGTACTTCAATACCCACCTCTTCGCCGTACCTCTTGTAGTCGTAGTAGCCTTCTTCCCGGTTGTACCCGAAACGATGATCGTAGCCGACTAGCAGAGTAGAGACATTCAACTTTCCCTTCAAAATTTCCTGAATGAACTCCCGGGCAGAAAGTTTAGACATTTCGAGGGTAAAGTCCATCGAAATGCAGATGTCAACACCTGTAGTTTCAAGTTGTTGTAGTTTTTCGGAATACAAGCTAAGCAGTTCGGGAATAAATTGAGACTGCAATGTTTTTCGGGGATGATCTTTAAATGTAATCACCGCCGAGCGCAGCCCTTTCTCGTGAGCAATGGCTTTCACCTGCTCGATCAAATAACGATGGCCTGCATGCACACCGTCAAAGAAACCAACAGTCGCAACAATCGGTTGCAATCCGGTTACATCTTTAATGTCAAATAATTGCACGCTGATTTTTTCCTTTATTTTTTTTCAAAAATCTTTCTTAAGTCTTGGTCTTGATTCACTAAACAAGTTTTGAATCCCAGTTTAGCGGCGGCATCCAAGTTGCTTTGACCATCGTCAAAAAAAAGCGTCTCGGAAGGGTTAATTCCAGAATCCTTGATTACAAACTCGTATATGGCTGCTTCTGGCTTCGCACAACCGATTTCAAACGACAGGTAGCATTTGTCGAAGTATGAATCTATCGTCCGGCCAGACGGTGAAAACTCTTTCGAATGCGCCCAAGTTGATATAACAGGATTGGTGTTGCTCAAAAGATATACCTTGTATGTCTTGCGGAGTTCGTCCAATAGTTCCAGTTTGTATTCGGGAATGTAAGTCAAAAATGCCATCCATCCCGAGTCAATGTCTTCGTCCGAAATATTCGGGCCAAAGGTACTTCTGAATTTGTTGTGGAACTCATTCAACGAAATTTTGCCTTCTTCGAGTTCAAGAAAAATCCCTGTCTGACGAAACTCGTTGAGGTAATCTTCTATGTTGCTTGCTCCAATTTCTTTGAAGCGTTTTACTGCCGCATTTTTGTCGATTCCGACGATTACTCCTCCAAAGTCGAAAAGTAGGTTTTTGATACCTTCCATATTTTAATTATCTGATGATTAATAGTGAAAAAGCGATTTTCATTTTTTACCAGCTTCCCCTTTTACCTTATCTGATGATGTTTTGATATTGAAAACAACAAATTCTGATTGCGTACCAATGCGGAATTTGCCTCCCCAAATCCCGATTCCCGACGAAACGTAAATGTTTGTTTCCCCTTTCTTGATGAATCCATGCGAATTCTCGTAAATCGCTTTGGTTATCAATGAAAAAGGCCAGATTTGTCCATCGTGGGTATGTCCTGAAAACTGCAAGTCAATCTTATTGTCTGCAGACTCCTGGAGGTCGTAGGGCTGGTGGTCAAGCAAGATGATGGGTTTGGAATGGTCTATCCCGGCTATCAATTGCTTGATGGGCTTTCTTTCAGGGTTTGTTTTGTCGTCACGGCCCACAATGTAGAATGTGCTGTCCACCAAGGCGACAGAATCGCGTAACAGATGAATACCGGCCTTTTTGAAAAAATCGACACACTTATCCACCCCTGCATAATATTCGTGGTTTCCCAAGCAGGTGTAAACTCCCAAAGGGGCTTCAATTTTCTTAAACAACAAGTAAAGGGAATCGTGTATAAGTGGCTTTGTGGAAATGTCAACAATATCTCCGGCAATAACAACGACATCGGGTTGTTCGTTGTTGATCTGGCGTATCCATTCATTCAACTCTGCAGCACCGGTTGCATAGCCAAGATGTAGATCGCTGATAGCTAATACTTTGAGTGAGTCCCCATGAATAGAGTCGGTGCGAATGTTTTTGGATAGTTCGATGGAAATGACGACTTGTTTTTTCCACAAGTATTTAAAGTATCCACCGATTAAAAGCATAGTCACAAAAGCGAGTGACAATCCTAAGCCCAAGGTATTTTCCTTGGTATAATGTAAAAGAGCCGATTGTGAGAACAACGGAATAAACCGATTGACAAAAAGGATAAGGGAACTGATGAGTGTGATTAAGAGCAAATAGAAAAAAAAATTCATCCATGTAGTGCCTGCAAAAAATAGGAATTTTGAAAGCTTATAAGGGAGTTCATTGTGAAATAGCATATATAACAGGAATGAGGCTATGCCGCAGACAACAAGCATTATAATCCCGATTCTTAATAAAGGAAGGGGCGGTAGCATTTTGCTGACACTCGCAACAATATATATATTTCCCCCTATGTAGAGGAGAAATATCAGAATGAAGATAATAAGTTTAATCATACACTTACAACAAAATACCTGTCAATTAGGTTTATCTTTCTCTTTTTCGGCGGTAAATATACTCAAATTATTTTAGCTTGTAAACTTGATTGCTGGAAGCTTATCCGTCATTTATATATATCGTTCAAGATATTTGCGAGCTGAATTCCTCCGCGGTATAGCATTATATCCAGATCATTCATGAAACGATAGATGTAATGATATGAATTTGTATCTGACATGTCGTAGTTGTAAATGGAATTGGCCAGGACGTACGAAGCTTTCACTGAATCAAAAATAGTATAAGATTTGATTCCACGTTTCTGCTTTTCAAATTTATCTTCAAGATATTGGGCATATTCGGAAGAAGACATCTTTCTGGAGTCGATCAGTTGTCCGTCCCAAATCTGGTGGATATTCATTTGCCGTCCAAACCATTCGAACATGACTTTGTTTCCGCCCAAATCCTCGGGACGACCCAAATGAAGCGGCTGGTGAAGGTCGCCTGTCAAGTGCACTAGAAATTTCAAGGCTTCCTGATCGTTTTTGTTTTTTTTGAGGCGGGTTATCATGTTTTGCATAGCCAAAAAGAGGTGTTCGCCGTTGGATGCAGGATTGTCAAGAAGACGTTGTAAATCGGAATTCCCCATGCCTGCTTTTAAGTTTTGGTAATGCCAGACATATGAATAATCGTAGGATTTGTCACTTTTGATTTCGTCCGCCCATGATGAGGTATAGATGATCCCACGTTTCCCTAAAACTTTGTCCACTTGGCTTCGCGCTTTCTCCGTAAGATTTCGGTAGGCAACATCAGCAACAATTCTATGACCTACAACATCGTAGGCAAACAGTGTGTTAGCGAACGAAACGATCGCAATAATAATAAACAGTAATTTCCTTTTCATTATTTTGTAGTGAAGAGTGAAAAAAAGCGCCGAATTACTCCGGCGCTTCCCTATTATTTTGGTTTGGATTATTTTACAGTATCCATGTGAGCGATCAAATCCAAAACTTTGTTTGAATAACCCCATTCGTTGTCATACCAAGAAACAAGTTTCACAAAGTTTCCGTTCAAAGCGATACCTGCACCAGCATCGAAAACAGAAGTGCGTACTTCGTGGATGAAGTCAGTGGATACAACTGAATCTTCAGTGTAACCAAGGATTCCTTTCAATTCGTTTTCAGAAGCGTATTTCACAGCGGCTTTGATTTCATCGTAAGTAGCAGATTTTTCAAGACGCACAGTCAAGTCAACTACAGAAACGTCAGCTGTTGGCACGCGGAATGCCATACCTGTCAATTTGCCGTTCAACTCAGGAATTACTTTTCCTACAGCTTTAGCTGCACCTGTTGAAGAAGGGATGATGTTGCCAAGAATAGAACGGCCACCTCTCCAGTCTTTAGCAGAAGGAGCATCCACTGTTTTTTGAGTGTTTGTTGCAGCATGTACTGTTGTCATCAAACCTTCAACGATTCCAAATTTGTCGTTGATTACTTTAGCCAAAGGGGCCAAACAGTTTGTAGTACAAGAAGCGTTAGAGACAACGTCCAAATCTTTTGTGTATTTGTCCAAGTTTACACCACAAACGAACATAGGAGCGTCAGCAGAAGGAGCAGAGATAACTACTTTTTTTGCACCACCTTTCAAGTGAGCAGATGCTTTTTCAGTTGTAGTGAAAACACCGGTAGATTCAACTACGTAGTCAGCACCCGATGCACCCCAACCGATAGCAGCAGGGTCTTTTTCAGCGAAGAAAGCAATCTCTTTACCATTGACAACCAATTTACCATCTACGTTTTCAGCTGTGCCTTGGAATTTACCATGTACTGTATCGTATTTCAACATGTACACCAAGTAATTGATATCCAAGAATGGGTCATTTACTGCAACGATTTGAACATCGCTTCTTTCTTGTGCTGCACGGAATACAAGACGACCAATTCGTCCAAAACCGTTAATACCTACTTTAATCATTTTTGTTATAATTTTATTGGTTAAAAAATAGTCAGTTAATCATTAGATACTAAAATAATCTTGTGATTCAGAGCCTTAAGACCTTGATCGTAAACCAGAATCACCTCTTTTTTTCAGGCACACAAAGATACTAATATTTTCTTTGAGATAAAACATAAAACGGATTAAAAAATATCTATAAATCACCGCAGTGAAACCCTAAAATTCAAAATGTTGACACTCTGGAATTACGAACAAGCGCGACAAATAGATTTTCGTTCACCCCCTCTTGATGAATTTTTCGTTGAGGCGTTTTCGAAGGCTTTGGGTAGGGTAAATCACGGCCAAAAAGCCAATTGAAACCACACTCGAAAAGATAATCGCCAAGTCGGAAATTTCCACTTTCACGGGGTATGCGTTGATCAAAAATTGCGCTGTGGAGCTGCTTAATTTGAGCAATCCAAAATGTTCCTGCAAAAGACAAAGGACAAGTCCAAAAACGACACCTAATATGGCTCCGATAAACGAGATCATCCAACCTTCAATCATGAAAATGGAGGTGATCGTTTTGTTATTCGCCCCTAGGCTGCGCAATGTGGTAATATCCCCTTCTTTCTCAAGAATGAGCATTGTGAGTGAACCAATAACATTGAATATGGCAATGATGGCAATAAAGGAAAGGATGAAAAATGTGACCCATTTTTCGATTTGCATCATCCGGAAAGTGCTTTCCTGTTGCTCGAAACGGTCTTTCACCTCGTACTTGTCGCCAAGGATTTTCCGCATCTGCTTTTTGACGCTTTCGCTGGAGGCTCCATCCTTTAGTTTGACCGCCAAGCTGGAAACTTGGTTGGCGTCATACATCAGAGCCTGCCGAGCTATCTTGATAGAAACAATCAGTAGATTTTCGTCCAATTTTGAGTTATTGAGGCTGAAAACGCCCCCGAGATAGAGATAAATTGGAATGAAAGCACTGGATGGATTTGCCAAGTTCACCTTCACATTACGTATTGGCACATACAATTCGAGAGGAGTTATGTATTCGCGGCGGGCATCCAATTTGGCTGCTAGGCCGATGCCCATCACTGCGTAGTCAATGTCTCCATCTTTGAGTATAAAACTGCTCTTCAGCATCAGCTTTTTCATGTCGGCAATTTCAGAAAAATTGTCCGAAACCCCTTTCACCACTACCGGAGCCTGCTTATCGCCGTATTTCAACAGGGCATTTTCCTCTATGATTTGGCTTACTTTGTCTATGTTTTTGATTTTCAAAACCTTTTTTATTTCCGCAGCATCCACTGAAAAGACTTTTCCTTTGGCAGGAGTGATTTTCAAATCGGGATCAAACGAGCTAAACATTCCGGCAACCATACCTTCGAATCCATTGAAAACCGAAAGCGTACACACCAAAGCCATCGTGGCAATGGTGATGCCGCACACCGAAATAAACGAAATTATGTTTATTGCGTTGTGCGATTTTTTCGAAAACAGGTAGCGGCGACCGATGTAGAAGGAAAGATTCAAACTCGATTACTCTTTTAGCAAGTTATTGATATTTTCGGCATAGTCGAGTGAATCGTCCAAATAAAAAACTAATTCAGGAACCACTCTAAGTTGTTTACCCACACGCTTTCCCAAATCGTAGCGGATGGTTTTGGCATTTGCCTTGATAGCACTTAGCAATTCTTTGCCTTTTGCTGTTGGGAAAAAACTAAGGTATGCCTTTGCTAATCCCAAGTCGGGGCTTACCCGCACCATGCTCACCGTGATCAGCACGCCGGGCACATGTTTTGCATCAAGCAGAAAAATCTCGCTAAGTTCTTTCTGAAGGAGGCGGTTTATTTTTTCTTGTCTGGTAGTTTCCATATTTTTGATTGGCTCGAAAATTTGGTGCAAAGGTATGAAATTCTATCGTATTCCGGCACTCTTCCCGGAGAGATGTCGCACATTAATTTTTGTTCTTGGGGAATCTTGCACTCCCTCACGGTAGATCGTTGCACACACTCTCCGATATTTTTGATAATCAATCCTTAAAGAGCCATTTAGTATTGAACATTTCGGTTGTAGCTGTGTTAAATACACAAATGCTTGCGTGTATTTAATGAACAATCTAATTCTTAAACGCCATGGGTAAAAAAATTTTAGTACTTGCCGGAGATTTTGTGGAAGACTACGAATTAATGGTGCCTTTTCAAGCCTTGGAGAGTATTGGTTTTCACGTGGATGTGGTGTGTCCCAACAAAAAAGCGGGTGAACAAATAGCAACTGCCATTCATGATTTTGTCGGTTTTCAAACTTATGCCGAGTTGAGAGGACACAATTTTACGATCAACAAGTCATTCGATGCTGTGAAGCTGGAGGAATATTCGGGTTTGTATGTTGCTGGAGGCCGTGCCCCGGAATACATTCGATTGAACCCGAAGGTGATTGAATATACCCGTTATTTTTTTGAGAAAAACCTTCCCGTAGCTGCCATATGCCATGGCATTCAGATCCTCACCGCCGCTGGCGTCGTGAAGGGCAGAACGTTGACGGCTTATCCGGCCGTTGGCCCCGAAATTACACTTGCCGGAGGAACTTACAAAGAAGTACCCGTTACTGAAACTGTGACCGATGGCAATCTTGTCACGTCTCCCGCTTGGCCAGGGCACCAAACTATGTTGAGTGCATTTTATAAATTGCTTGGGATGCAAATTTCTTGGTGAAAGCAGTGGAATGATGTTTTTTCTGTCACGGAAAGGGCAGGCAAACAAAAAAGTAGAGATGCGAAGTATGGCTTCTCTACTTTTTCCAGATCAAAGTCAGCCCATCACGAATCGGCACAATCACCTTTTCGACGCGGGTGTCTTTGGCCACATATTCATTAAACTCTTGAATCCCGATCGTTTGCTTGTCGGTGTGGTGTGCTTCTTCTAGCACTTTTCCGCTCCAAAGCGTATTGTCCGCAATAATTAGACCGCCGGGGCGAATTTTGTCAAACACCAGATTGTAGTACTCAATGTAATCCCGTTTGTCAGCATCGATAAAAACAAGGTCGAATGTGCAATTAAGGTTTGGAATTATTTGCGTCGCATCTCCGATATGCAGGTGTATTTTTTCTTTCAATTTGGTTTCATGAAGGTGTCTCATGATGAAATCCTCCAATTCGTCATTTACCTCAATGGTATGGATCACAGCATCTTCATCCGCCCCTTCAGCAAGACATAGAGTGGCATATGCCGTGTAGGTGCCAATTTCAAGAATGTGCTTGGGGCGGATCATCCGGCAAAACATTTTCAGGATTCGTCCTTGCAAATGGCCGGAAATCATTCTCGGGCGCAGCAAATTCACGTGTGCGTCACGGCAAAGAGATTTCAACAAAGTAGGTTCTTCATCTATATGGTTCAGGATGTATTGTTCCAGATCGTTGTTGTCCATTGACTAAGAGCTTATTGGTTTTATTAGTGAAAAATGAGATAATAGGCCGGAGAATGTCCGCTATTATCTCATTTTCAATTATTTGATTTATTCCTTATGGAAAAACCCTACGAAAGGAATTAGTCTCTTGGAATAAAATATTTATCGGATGAATCCAACACCGAGCTTACTTTTTCAATTTCAAGGAAAGATGTTCCACCTTTTCCGTCTGTGAAAGTGCCGCTCAGGTAAGTTACATAGTCTTCCTTATCCAAGGCTTTTGTTTCTGCGAGGGTGCTGATAGCTCTCAGGAAGTATTCCTTATGACGATTTTTGACAACTGGAAGTTCGTCTTGGTAACGGGGATCTACTCCGTAACAAACGGATAGCCAACGTGCCACATGAATATCGCTACAAAAAGCATAAACCGGGCTTTTGCTGCGGAAGGCGGCAATTGTGCGCGCTGTACGTCCTGTCACGCTGTCGGTGATGATGGCCTTGATTCCCAATTGGCTGCAAGATTTCACAGCTTGTTTTGCGAGGAATGAAGTGCGGTCGTATTCAGAATCTTTGAATGGAACAGGAACTACACGTTCTGCTAATTTGGAGAATTCAGAAGCGCGGCACACTGAAGCCATTGTTTCAACTGCCTCGATAGGATATTTTCCATAAGCAGTTTCGCCACTTAGCATCACGGCGTCTGTTCCGTAATAAACTGCGTTTGCGATGTCTGCAATTTCGGCACGGGTTGGACGTGGGTTTTCAATCATGGTGTGCAACATTTGGGTTGCCACGATAACTGGTTTTTTGTGTTCCACAGATTTGCGGATCAACAAACGTTGGATTCCGGGAATTTGTTCTTGAGGAACTTCGATGCCCAAGTCTCCGCGGGCAACCATCACGCCATATGCAGCTTCATAGATTTCATCGATATTGTCAACACCTTCTTGGTTTTCAATTTTAGCGATAATCTTGATTTTGCTATTGTGTTCGTCCAAGATCTTCTGAACGTCCAACACGTCTTGTTTATTTCTAACAAAAGAGTGAGCGATGAAGTCGCAGTCATTGGCGATTGCAATTTCGATAGAACGTTTGTCTTTTTCGGTGATCGAAGGAAGATTAATGCTCACTCCCGGAATATTTACGCTCTTGCGGCTTCCGATGGTTCCATCGTTTTGCACTTCACAAAGTAAGTAATCTTTTGTTTTTTCTAGGACTTTCAAAGCCGTTTCACCATCATCGACCAACAATATGTTTCCAACGGGAACATCTTCAACAATTGTTGGGTAAGAAACTGATACTTGCTCAGGAGTCGATTTGACATCAATGTTGCCAATAACTCTTAGCTTGTCGCCAGTCTTAACTTTAATCTTTTCTCCGCTCTCAGTTGCTGTCGTACGAATTTCCGGCCCTTTGGTATCCATCATGATACCGATAGTGGGGGAAACTGCACGGACATTGTTGATCACCTTCACAAACCCTTCCTCGGACATGTGCGCTGAGTTCATTCTTACTACATTAGCTCCGGCTTCATACAATGACGTGAGAAAGTCAACATCACAGCGTAAGTCGGAAATGGTTGCTACAATCTTTGTTTTCTTAAACATAAAAATAGAAATTAATAGTTGGATGTTTTTTGCCTTAATTGTTTCCTTCTGATTTCACTTTATTCAGGATGGATAAGATGCTCAATCGCTAACCGGTATGAGTCAAATCCCAATCCTACGACCGAGCCTTTACATGCCGGAGCAATAAAAGATTTATGGCGAAATTCTTCGCGATTATGAATATTTGAGATATGCACTTCAATTACTGGACATTTTATCCCTTTGATAGCATCGTGAATAGCCACGGAGGTGTGGGTGTAGGCTCCTGCATTGAGTACTATGCCGGCAACTGAAAACCCTTCCTCGTGAAGTTTGTCGATAATAGCACCTTCATGATTTGATTGGAAATAACTTAATTCGTGCTGCGGATATAGCTGACGAAGTTCTTGAAAATAGCTGTCGAATGTACGTTTGCCGTAAATATCCGGCTCGCGTGTGCCAAGTAGATTCAAATTTGGACCATTGATGATGAGAATTTTCATAAAACCCGTCTTAAGCAGAATAGATATAAATTATTGTGATTTAGACCACAAAGATAATATAAAATATCAGATTTCGTTTAATGTTTCTTTTAAAATCTTATTACTCTTTATGTCCTTTCAATGGATGAGTAATAACTTCTACAGCTTCAATCTTCATCCTTGAACCAACCGGAATACATCAGGTAATTTTTGGCAATTTTCTGATTCATCTCTTTGGCTTGTTCCGGATCAACGTTTTTCACAAATTTGGCGGGTACCCCCGCGTAAATGCTTCCCGGTTCCACCTTGGTTCCGCTCAACACGACCGAGCCAGCGGCCACAATAGCCCCTTCTCCGATCACAGCATGATCCAGCACGATGGCTCCCATTCCGATAAGGGCGCCAGTTTCAATTTTTGCACCGTGAACAACGACATTGTGCCCGATGGAAACATCGTCGGCAATTTCCACCACCGATTTTTGATACAAGGTGTGAAGCACGCTTCCGTCTTGGATATTCACTCGGTTGCCAATGCGGATAGAGTTGACATCGCCCCGCAAAACGGCATTGAACCAGATGCTGCAGTCTTTTCCTATCACCACGTCTCCGATGATGGTGGCATTGTCTGCCAAGTAGGTGTTATCTCCAATGATGGGGGTGAATCCCCGAACTTCTTTAATAAGTGCCATGTTTTTATTTAGCTGTTAGCCGTTAGCTTTTAGCGGATAGCCTGGGACTAACGGTTGGATTTTATGGATTGTTTTTTTACTTACTTATTTCTTAGTGAACCCGCTTAATAATGAAGCCGTTTCCTACAGCTTCAAATCCCACCTTCGAGTAATAGTCCATTGCACCCGGCGCAGAAAGGAGCAATAGCATTGTCCGATCACCTATTTTGTCTTTGGTCAAAGCTATGAGTTTTTTGCCAATGCCACCGCGTTGATACTCTTGACATACCGCAAGATCTGACAAATAGCAACAGTAGCAGAAGTCCGTCAACGAACGTGCGATCCCTATAAGTTTGTTCTTGTCCCAAGCCGTAACCACCAAATTGGAATTCGCATACATTTGGATGATGCGATCCTTGTCTGCTACCGGGCGATTGAGTCCCGAGCTGATGTAAAGCTTAATGATGGCATCGGTATCCGGGATGATGTCGTGCTTATAGGTTATTTCCATTTTTTGAAAAATATAGGGCTGATTGTTTCAACGGTTTTTTTAAACAGGCAATCCTTTCGTTTTCTCTTTCAGCCAAGCCTTTTCCTCTTCATTCAAATAAGGTGAAAGCGAGTTAAATACCCTTTGGTGATATTCGTTCAGCCAATCAATCTCTTCTTTCGAAAGCATTTCGATGTCTATCGGACTAGTGTCTATCGGACAAAGGGTTAGCGTTTCGAATTGATAGAACTTGCCAAATTCGGTTTCGCAGCATTCTTTTACCACCACCAAATTCTCGGTGCGGACACCGTATTTTCCGGTACGGTAAATCCCAGGTTCGTTCGACATGACCATCCCTTCACGCAAAGTGACGGGGTTTTCTTCCATCCGGATGCTTTGCGGTCCTTCGTGCACATTCAGGAAGTGGCCAATTCCATGGCCTGTTCCATGCAGATAGTTTGCACCCGATTTCCAAAGGAACTGCCTTGTGAACGCATCCAATTGTGAGCCTCTTGTTCCTTCTGGAAAAACGGCGGATGCCAAAGCAATATGCCCTTTCAGCACATTGGTGTAGTCGCGTTTTATCTCCGCAGACAGTTCGCCCAAAGCAACCGTGCGGGTGATGTCGGTGGTGCCGTCAAAATATTGACCGCCCGAATCGATCAGCAACAAACCTTCGTTCCAAACTTGTTTCGCCGTGTTCTTGTCGGCATGGTAATGGACGATGGCTCCGTTTCCTTGAAATCCGGCAATCGTGCCGAAGCTTTCGCCCACAAAACCTTCTTGCTGGCTTCGGTATTCGACCAATTTCTCGGAAATCAGATGTTCCGTAACGATTCCTGTGGGAACAGCCTCCTCCAACCAACGGAAAAAGCGAACCAACGCAACCCCGTCTTTTATCAATGCCCGGCGAAAGCCTTCTATCTCCACCTTGTTTTTTTGTGCCTTAAGCAAATCAGCAGGAGACACAGCGTCAATTATCTGATTGTTTGCTGCGGCTTGTTTCCACAAGCAATAGGACGTTTTGTCGGATTGGATGCAGATCGTTTGTCCTTTGAGCGCACCCACATAATCGAAAAATTTGCTGTAATGAGCCAAAACTACCCCTTCTTTCTGCAAATGGGAGGCAACATCCGGATTCACCTTCTTAGGATCGATAAACAGCACTGTTTCTTTGGGCGAAACATATGCGTAGGAGACAAACACGGGATTGTACTCCACATCGCTTCCTCGCAAGTTGAAAATCCATGCGATTGAATCTAACGACGACACCAAAAGCCCGTTCGCTCCCAATTTGGCGAGTTCCGCATTAATGTTTTGGATTTTTTCAGCTGGAGAAATTCCGGCGAATTCAATGGGCAATTCATATACGGATGCTTGAGGAATTTGCGGTCGATTTTCCCAGATCTCTTCCAGTGGATCAAATTTGGTGTTCAACTGCAAGCCTTTTTGAGCAAAGGTTTGCAACAAAGCATTTGCCTCTTTTGCCGAAAATACTTTGCCGTCCACTCCCACCGTTTCGCCGGGCTTTAGGCTTTCAGAAAGCCATTGGGCAATGGTAGGTGTTTCGGGAATTCGTTCTTTGAATAATTCTATTCCCGTGCCTTCCAATTCGTCATCGGCCTGCAAGAAGTAGCGCGAATCTGTCCATAATCCGGCTTGATGCAATGTCACCACAATGGTTCCTGCGGAACCGGTAAACCCGCTTATCCATTCGCGCGATTTCCACCTGTCGGCTGGATATTCGCTTAAATGGGAATCGGAACTTGGAACGATAAAGGCATGCAAATTGTGCGCAACAAGATATTTTCTTAAAGCGCAAATTCTATTTTTTATTGTTTCGGACATAAATGATTCTGTTTATTCGAACATGTGAATATTTATTCGTGCATCTGGCAAGTGCCGTCAAAAAAAGCACCCGGCTCGATTTCTATCGATTTGGTGGAGACATTTCCCTTGAAGCGGGAGTTGGCACGAAGAATAATTTTCTCTTGACAAAACACATCGCCTGTGATTTGCCCGAGCGAATCCAAATTGGCACAGCGGATATTCCCGTTAATCACGGCCCTGTCGCCGATAACAATTTTTTTTTCACTGCTTATGTCGCCCTTGATGCTGCCATCGAAGCGCATGTCGTCTTGGGTGACAATATTGCCTGTTATCTCGGTATTTAAAGACAGAGCGTTGTGAACCTCTCCAACGTCAGTCTGCTTTTTGGTCTTGTTAAGCATGCTAATTCAGTCAAATAAATATCGGAAACAAATGTAAATAAAAAAACATAACTTTGCACCTCTTTAATTCCTCCTATTCAGTTATGAAAAGTTATATTAACATAGATAAAGCCGAGTTTTATGCCTACCACGGCGTGATGCCCCAAGAGAGAGTGGTGGGGAACGCTTTTTGGGTTAGTTTGACGGTGGAAGTGGACTTGCTTGCGGCTACCGAATCGGATAGGCTCGAAGACACCTTGAGCTATGCCGAAATATTTGATGTAGTGAAAAATGAAATGGCAATTCCTTCCAAACTACTGGAGCATGTGGCTGGACGAATTGCAAAGTCTTTGAAACTGCGATTTCCGTCAATAACGAAAATAGACATTACCGTCACCAAAAAGAATCCACCCATTGTGGGACAAATGGAAGGTGTTGGCGTACGACTTGTATTAGATTAAGCAGCAAAAAATAGAGATTGAAGAATTCCAGATTCCATGCGTAAATTAAAAATTACCGAACTATCGCGTATCACGACGGCCGAATTTAAGATAGTTGACAAAATTCCCCTTATCGTCATCCTCGACCAAGTACGCAGCCTGAACAACATTGGTTCGGTGTTCCGTACCTCGGATGCTTTTCGGGTAGAAAGCATCTACCTTTGTGGCATTACCGCAACTCCGCCTAATTCAGAAATACACAAAACGGCTCTTGGCGCAGAATTCTCTGTGGATTGGAAATATTTTGAAAACACGGTGGATGCTATCAGGCAATTGCAATCGGAAAACGTCAAGGTATTCGCCATCGAACAGGTTGAAAAAAGCGTGATGCTTCAAGATTTTGAAGTGGAGGAAGGCATCCGTTACGCCATTGTCTTCGGAAACGAGGTGAAGGGCGTTGACCAAAAAGTGGTGGATGTGTGCGACGGATGCATCGAAATTCCCCAATTCGGCACCAAGCATTCCTTAAATGTGTCTGTCACTGCGGGAATTGTTGTTTGGGATTTGTTTCAAAAATTGAGTCAAAACCTGTCGTTAGAATAAGACACTGCTAGCCTATTTTCCAATCAGGTATTCGTTGTAGAGGTTTGTGAATTCTTTCAGTTGCCCTTTTTCTTCGTATTTCCTGAAATATACGCGGGCTTCTTTGTAGCTTTGTTCAGCTTTGTCAAATTTCATTTCTGTCGTATATTCAATTGATTTCTTGGACAAATCAGCAGCTTTTTTAGCATCACGATCCAATGAAGAACAAGAAATTGCAACGAAAAGCAGGATGATTAGAAGAAAATACCGGATGTTTTTTCTCATACGAAGAGTTGTTTTCCTGATGAATATTTTGACAAAAATACATAAAAATATCCAATGGCAATAAGCCCCTGTTGAAATAGATAATATTGATATTTGATTCTCGACTAATAGTTGTTTCTTATAAGTAAAATTATTTTTTTTGTACCCTCAAACAACAATTCGATTTACTAAATGTTTTAATGTTGTATTCTTTTTAAGAATCGCATGTATTGCCAGATAGAACGAAAATGAAATTATACATATACAAGTAAAAGATGAAAATAGGATTTGTAGGATTAGGCAAAATGGGCGGCAAGATGGTGGAACGCCTTCTCAACCACGGACACGAAGTGGTAGTGTATAACTTGACTTCGAAAGAAGTGGATGAAGCTGCCTCAAAGGGGGCAACTCCTTCTACAGACTTGAAAGATTTGGTAGGTAAGCTCGAAGGACGCAAATTGGTTTGGTTGATGGTTCCTGCCGGTAAGCCGGTGGAAGCTAACATTGACGAGCTGCTTACATTGCTCAATCCAGGAGACGTCATCGTGGATGGTGGCAACAGCTATTGGCGCGAAACCGTTGAACGCGGGAAACGGGTGAAAGAAAAAGGCATTTTCTACCTTGACTGCGGCACGAGTGGCGGCGTTTGGGGATTGCAAAACGGATACTGCCTTATGTACGGTGGCGACAAAGAAGCTGCTGACTTTGCGGAACCAATTTTCAAAAGCCTTGCTCCTGAAAATGGATACCTGTACTGCGGAGAAAGCGGTGCGGGACATATGGTGAAAATGGTTCACAACGGCATCGAATACGGAATGATGCAGGCTTATGCGGAAGGTTTCGAGATCATGAAGAAATCACCTTACGATGTAGATCTTGAAAAAATTTCCCGCGTGTGGATGCAAGGTTCTGTGGTTCGTTCTTGGTTGTTGGAACTGATTGGGAATGCCTTGGATGGAAATGCTGAGTTGGATGGAATCAAGGATTATGTGTCAGATAGCGGCGAAGGTCGTTGGACGGTGCAGACAGCCATCGACTTCGATGTTCCAGCACATGTCATTACGTCTTCTCTGTTCACCCGTTTCGAATCTCGACAGGATTCATCTTATGCGATGAAATTGCTTGCTGCGATGAGAAACCAGTTTGGTGGTCATGAAATAAAGAAAGGATAAGAAATTTATTTCGAAAATAAAATAATGTTGTCCCCTTAGAAAAAATAGCTAAGGGGATTTTATTATCCATAAATGTTTATTGTTTAGTCATATCAATTTTGATTGAGAGATAAAAAAAGTATCACAAATTATGGCAGAAAAGAAAATAAAAGATCAGGCCCTTGTTATTTTCGGGGCTTCCGGAGACTTAACCCACAGAAAGTTAATCCCTGCTGTATTTGATTTGTACATGCAAAAATCGTTGCCCGATAATTTCGCAGTGCTAGGCGTAGCTCGCAGTGAAATGACCGACGATGCTTTCCGTGAAAAAATGAAAGAGGGTGTCATCGAATTTGCCTCGATGAAGACAACTGACGAAAAAATCATCAATGAGTTTTGCTCCATGTTGCACTATGTTTCTATCAACACCAGCGATTCTGCAGACTACGGCAAGTTGAAGCAACGGCTGGTTGAGTTGGATGAGAAAAGCAATGTGAAAGGCAATTACATTTTCTATTTGTCCACGCCTCCTTCCCTGTATCCATTGGTGCCTACTTACTTGGCAGAACAGGGGCTCAACAAAGAAGAGGATAAGATTCGCCGGATCATTATTGAAAAACCCTTCGGGACAGATTTGCAATCGGCAATCGACCTGAATAAAAAATTGTACGAAAACTACGACGAAGATCAAATATACCGCATCGACCATTATTTGGGAAAAGAGACGGTACAGAATATTTTGGTAACCCGTTTTGCCAACGGCATTTACGAGCCTCTTTGGAATAGGAATTACATACAGCATATAGAAATCACGGCCGCTGAAAGCATCGGTGTAGAAAACCGGGGAAAATATTACGACAATTCGGGAGCTTTGCGCGACATGGTTCAAAACCACTTGTTGCAATTGCTTGCCGTAGTGGCCATGGAGCCGCCCATGTCGATCGACGCATCGGCTATCCGCAACGAAAAGCTCAAAGTGTTTCAGGCTATCCGCCACTACAGCGACAGTGAACTGATCACCAATGTCATCCGCGGACAATACACCGAAGCCAATGTGAAAGGCAAATACAAGAAAGGATATCGCAATGAGGCAGACGTTGCCCCCGATTCCCGCACGGAAACTTACGTGGCCATGAAGCTCTTCATTGACAGTTGGCGCTGGAGCGGCGTTCCCTTCTATATCCGCACTGGAAAACGTTTGCCAACAAGAGTTTCGGAAGTAGTGATTCACTTCAAGCCCACACCGCAAACACTGTTCATCGACAATCCAGAATTCAGGAACGATGGAAACCAGTTGATTCTTCGCATCCAGCCGGATGAAGGCATTTTGCTTAAAACTGGAATGAAGATTCCAGGTACAGGCTTTAATGTGAAAAACGTAAATATGGATTTTCATTATTCTGATTTGGCAAATAGCTATATTCCTGATGCTTACGAACGCTTGATCCTCGATTGCATGATCGGAGATGCCTCTCTCTATACCCGTGCCGATGCTTTGGAATCGACTTGGGGGTTTGTGCAACCGATTATTGATTTTTGGAATAATAATCCTGATGCTCCGCTTTACGGTTATCCTTCCGGTTCGTGGGGGCCAGATTGCGCCGATTCTTTGATAGAAGGAAAAGAACAAACCTGGCGCTATCCCTGCAAAAACCTTTCGGATGACGGCATCTACTGCGAATTGTAAGATTTGCTGAAACAAATAAGTCACCATCTTGTAATGAAATTTTTATACGGTGGTGACTTATTCTTTTTAATTTTGGCAAGAAGAAAAAGTATTTTTGCCTGCTTGAGAAACTTTTTTGTGCAAAAATATCAAAATTGCTATCAAATTTTCTCAATCTTAAGCATAAATCATTATTTTTGCTTATTGTTATTCATGTATATATAATAAAATGAGTTCAGACAACATCCATATTTTTGATAAATTAGAAAACCTGCATAAAGGTTTCACCGCATTTATCGTCCAATTATTGAGTGAAAAAGAGCGTATTAGCATAAGTCTGTCGGGAGGAGAAACACCAAAAGGATTGTTCGATTATTGGGCAAACGACGATAAATCAATAGATTGGAGGCGCATTGACTTTTATTGGGGGGATGAGCGCTGTGTACCACCCAGCGATCCCGAAAGCAACTACGGGATGACTAAAGAGCATCTGCTGGACAAGATCTCTGCCTCTGAAAGTCAGGTTTTCCGTATCATTGGTGAAAACAATCCGAGCGAAGAAGCTCTTCGTTATAGTGAATTGCTGGACCAGAATCTTCCTAAAGAAAATGGAATTCCTCAATTTGACTTGGTGATTTTGGGTTTAGGCATTGACGGCCACACGGTTTCCGTATTTCCGCATCAGATTGACTTGTGGGAAAACTACGCTAACTGTGTAGTGGCGCAGCATCCAGGAAGCGGGCAAAACAGGATTACCCTTACGGGAAAGATTGTAAATAATGCGGTTCAGGTTGCATTTTTGACCACCGGTTCCAGTAAACGCGAAAAAGTACGTTCCATCATTGAGAACAGCGAAGCTTTCTCGGATCGGTATCCTGCAGCCCGTGTAAATCCAACCTCCGGAAATCTGCATTGGTTCATAGATCAGGAAGCTGGGCGGTTGTTGTAAGTTCAAGCGCAATAAAGTTAATTAAAATGGCGTTCCGGAAATAAGTCTTATGTCCAGAATACCATTTTTCCTTTTCTTGGAAACAAAGGTAAAACTCATTTTCTCAGCCCTTCACAAAAATCTTTTCATTCTTGGAGAATGAAAGTTGAAATCCCCTTCTGGCTATATATTTTGATTACAGGATCTTCCCTGTTAGAGTTTGGATTCGATTGTTTTTTCTTCAGCAGCCTTTTGCCTCCTTCGGGTCAAAGGGTTTTTATCTGCAAGCTTTTGATACCTCGATGCCAGAGGGCAAGCTGCAATCAGATTCGGGGGTAACCTACAGATTGTTTGTTCTGAGATATCACAAACCGTAGCACTTCGAGCGGTCGCTTTCGAGTGGACTTCCGGGAAAAATCAGTGATACGAAAAGTTAAATAAATATAATCGATCTTCCCGGATATTTTCACCTCCAATTTTCAATAACGCCAATAAAATATATATTATCGATCAGCCGCAACTTTTTTTTGAGGCCAATTCATTATTTAAAATAAGTGAAATATAGATTTTGAGCAAATCTATATTCTAAAAATACGCTATCTTTCGGAAAAATAAGTTTATAACACCAAACTTTCATCCTTAAGTGAAACTCATTCTATCTACATATAGTTCTACCCTAATACCCAGTTTCTGGGTAGCTTTTCTTGCATATTTTTTTATTTTCAGTGAATTTAGCTTTGATACTCCAACTGTTTTTCCAACATATGGCTTAAGATATAACATTGTTTTTCACAACAACAATAGGCCGCAAGCTTTTCCAAAAGCCTGCGGCTTTCGTCCGATGTATTCGAAATGTGTCCTGCGCTATTCTCCTGCTTTTTCGAGAGAGTGGTGTGGAGCGGCTCTATTTTGTTAACAAATTATCAATTTATTTAGAAAGGTATGAATATGAAAAAGAAAAATGAAACGAACAACAGCATGCCCCCGAAAGAGGCAAAGAAGATTAAAAAGAAAGAACTGCTACCGAAGCTGTCGACCGGTGCTTGCGGCAAATTATCTTATCTCACCCCATCGGTGGATGTACTGCAAGTGAAACTGGAAGGCTGCTTTGCGGCATCTCCGGGAATCAAGGTCAATGCAGAAACCCTTAACTACAATGAATATGATCAGGAACAGATAAATAGCAACTCCGACTTAGAACTTTACTGAATCAGTTCCTCCCTCTTACATTCTTGTTTTATAATTAATCAAACTCAAAACAAAATCACACAAGTTATGATTCGAAAAAGAAATACCCTCATCAAGAATTTGCCCTCCATTGTCTTGGGAATGACCCTGATTGTTGGAGCGCTTTCATGTTCGGAAGACCATGATGTAACGAACCCTTCTGAAACCGGACAAAGTTCTCTCAGAATCCAGTTTGGTGGCTACACCGAAGGGGATAACTCCACCTTGAAAAGTGGAACAATCGGTAGCACCATTATTGATACCTACATCCAGCCCTTGAACAGCGAAGTGGCTCTGGTTGCCACGCTGGAAACGGCTGCTTCCTCAATTACAAGGACGACCAAGGCTTTTGCTACTGGAACAAAAATTCGTGTCATTGCCGTGAATGAAGGCACCACCAACTATGTTTCGCGAGGCGATTTCACGGTTGGAGGATCTGATTCTGATGCGAACTTTCATTTGCCGGTTGATAAAACTTATGATTTCTACTTTATCTCCTATAATCGTACGGATAGTCTTCCTTCCGACACTGTCCCTCCATTCGAAAATATAAAGATGGGAGAAAATGACTTTCTTTTTGCCAAAGTGACAAAAACAATTACGACAACAGATTACACGTTGATGAACGTCACTTTAGAGCAGATGCTGACTAGGGTGGCATTAAAGGTTGATGCTTCCGCCGATGGAATAACGATTAACTCCATCGGGACAGGGACGAAATTCGCCCAAAGCTACATGTATGCGACAGTAGGCACAGGAGGCGCCTTATCCAGCGGAGCAGGCTCTGTCACCACGTCTTTCCCGTGGACTCTCAATGCCTCTAGCACCCCCGGGCTTGCCGTCACCGATACCTCGAAGACGGTCTATGTGCCGGATTCGGTCTCCGGTGCTACTGCTGCGCAGGCAAGCTTGGCTTACCACAACTTCTATGTTTTCATCGACGAAATAGCTTTTGCTGACACAACTTGGACAGGGCTTACCGCCTATTTCAACCGCAACCTCAAACAAGGCGTTCGTTATACAGTCAACGTGACTTTGGCGCGGACTGCATTTGCTGGCAGTAACATCTATTGGAATGGCACACGACCTGCATTCGAGGACAAGGGCACCACTACTAACGAGCAATACCAGGGGCTTTTGTTCAAGTGGGGATCGCTTTATGGTATTTCACCAAGTGGTGCGCAAAACTCCGAATTCGTGGCAGACACTACTCCTGTCTATGCCCCGAATTCCAGTGGATCGAGTTGGAATGCCACCACGGCTTCTTCATGGGCAGGCATACCTTATATCAGTACCTCTGGCACAAATAACAAGACGGTCAATTATATCTATGCTAATGTTTCGGACAATGCGAGTGCGGGCACCGGCGATATCTGCCGCTTTCTAGCTTCTCAAGGTTATTCGCCGAATTCTTCTTACAACTGGCGCATGCCAACCTCCCGTGAATTGCTCTATGTGGAAGCAGGGTCTGGCAATAGTTGGGAAAGTACGGCTACATATGGGTGGAGCAAGGTGGGTAGCACATGGACTGAAATATCCCCTACTAATACTACAGGCACCTATTCCGTGGCCAATGGAGTCGAAAAGTTGGCCGCATTTTTCCCTGCATCAGGGATGCGTGGAACAGATGGCGCGGTCTATTATGCCGCAGGACAAAGAGGCTATTACTGGACTGGTTCCACCAATGGCACGGCCTATCAAGCGTATTCATTTTATTTCAGCTCCACGGAATTTGGAACAGCCCAAGCTTACCGTTCTGCGGCTCTTCCTGTAAGATGCGTACGAATTAAGAAGACGGTGTGACGGACTTTTCCCCACAATTTAATCACGAACTAAAAAGATGAATAGACATGAAGAATAATTTAGCAAGAATATTACTGGCTTGGCTGTTATTGCAGAGCTTTTCCTTTGCGCAAAATGCTTGGCAGCCTGCTCCAATATTTGTCAACACGGGCAAATTGTATGTTGGATCCAACTCGACTGATACCACCAAGACAACCTTGTATGTGAAGGGGTCGATTTTAGTCCGGGATTCGTCCGATATCAATCAGGATGGCATTACTGAAGTTACGGGGCATTTTGTGCAGAACGCCAAAGCACATGCCTTTGGCACGAGTGCTACAGGCTATACTACTGGTACGGGCATTTTCGTCTTTTCGGGAGAGACAAGCGAAGGCTTGCGCTACATCAGCTCCGACACCACCAACCTTTCTTTTGACCGCAGCGACAGGTATATAACCTTTCCTCACATAGAGATTAGAACAAACGATGAGATTGTTGTGCCGAGTCGCATGGGGATTGATGCCATCTCGGTTATCCGCCCGGCAGGCTACTACGGCAAGCTCCGTTTAAAGTCTGAATCGAATATTTCAGATGGCAAAGCGTATGCTTACGATGCCTCGCTACGCATCACCGGGTCGGGAAGTTCAGCCGGCCTTGTCACTGCCGGTGCGGTCATTGTGGAGCGAGATGTTACGCCTTATATCGACTCTGTTGCCGTGGGTCAGAATACCCCGATGTTCGGGTTCGCTAGCCCTTTTGATGGCACTCAAGTTGCCGGCTACTTTGCAGGTAATTGGGTCAGTGAAGTTCAATCAGGGGCAAACGGTGATGTGGCTTTCCCCCTCTCTAACACTACTTATTTCAGCAACAATGGAACGGTTCTTGGTGCAGGCGATGCGCAATACGTTCGGCTACGCGACAAGAAGGCGGATTACATCCAAGCCTTGGCTTCAGGTGTCCTGCCTATTGTAAGCGGACAAGACATCAACAAGACAAAAACGAAGTTTGAGTTCGACGGAAATGTCTATGACTATTCTACTGCCGATGAACAATTGTTTGCTAGCGATGCTTTATCGCGGACTGTTTCGTCTTCCTCGTCCGATTCCATCAAGTGGGTAATAGGCAATTCCTTCACTGCACCTATTAGCATCAACAAGTTGGCTACTGGTTTGCAGACAAGTTCTTTGGCTTTTGACGGTAAGATCTATCTTTTACCAGCGGGAAGTTCTTCTTTTGTAGGGTATAATTATACCAACCCCACGTTGAACTCCACTTCAGTGGCTGCCCTCACAGAGATACCAGCCACTACCACTTTCATGCTCAAGCTTGCTCCGGGAAGCTCTACCGGAACATTCTCCGTCACAAAAGATTTGCTGGCACACGGATTGCTTTCGCACAGTTTGACAAAGTCCTCGCTAGCCAAGTCTCTCAAATCTTCCGGAACGGTTTCCGACAAGGCTGAATTTATTGTGAGCCTTGCCAGCAATCCTAACATCTTCGACATGGCCTCAGTGGCGGTTTATGACTTGGCCTCCTCCAATTACGACTCCTATGATGCCTACAAGGATGGTTTCTATCCCTTTGGCTTGTACACTCTTTCAAAAGATGGTACTCCTTTGTCGGCCAATATCACACCAATCGTCACCGACTCCATTCCTCTTTGTTTTAAGGTCACCACCCTCGCCACAGACTTTCAGATGAATGTGTCGCAATTGGATCTTGTCAATGCCGAAGGGCTTTGGCTCCAAGATAAACTAAATGGCACGCTGAAACAATTGTCAGCAGGTGACACTTACGGGTTTACTGCCTCGCCAGAGGATGATGCCAACCGGTTCACTGTGTATTTTGTGAAGCCCGAATCTACATCTGGGATCGACAATAGCTCACTGCTTGCCATTACCGCAATTCAAGAGGGAGGAGTGCTGACTCTATGCAACTTGGGAGACATCGACAAGGATTCCAAGGTTGCAATTCTTGATATGCAGGGAAGGGGTCTCCTTGCAACCACTATCACCGACATTCCTGCTCAGACGATGGACGTTGGCTGTCTCGCCCCAGGAATATATGTCGTCCAGATTGATGGGCAACGAAAATTCACAACTAAGTTTATACGGTGATATTTCAAACAATTACAAGCGTAAATTAATTGAATATTAATAAATTAAAACACTAAAGACATGAAACGAAATGTATTTATCATCATGGCATTATTCTCTACTTTTGCCTTCTCTCAAGTCGGGATCAACACGCAAAATCTTCAGGGGATATTTCATATAGATGGGGCTAAAGACAACCCCACAACAGGCACACCCTCTGTTGCCCAACAAGCCAACGATTTCATTGTGACCGCGCAGGGATATGTGGGCATAGGAACTACATCTCCTTCTTCCAAATTGCAAATCAAATCAGGAACAAGCGGGCTGTCCGGCCTGAAATTTGATAATATAAACAATGCCACTGCGACAACTTCCGGTACAGCACTGCTGGGGGTAGATGCCTCTGGAAACGTGGTTGTGACAGAAAACGCAGGAAATGCCATTCTTGGAGATATTAAGAACTCTGTAAGAACCATAGACCACAGCGGTTGGTATCTGTTAGACGGGCGGGCAGTTTCCGACCTTCCTGCTAATGCACAGACAGCAGCAAATAATCTGGGATTTACCTCCAGTATTCCCGATGCCACGGACAGAGTGCTCAAAACCAATAGTGGATCGGAAACCATAGGTGCTACAGGCGGTGCTAATACGTTATCAATAGCTCAAGC